>Ga0302292_1000001_pt1 | contig 237608 bp, 288 predicted proteins | sample III_Fen_N2_1_FD_194553 | JGI IMG/M metagenome (GOLD analysis project Ga0302292, IMG submission 194553) | Peat permafrost microbial communities from Stordalen Mire near Abisko, Sweden - III_Fen_N2_1 | ecosystem: Environmental > Terrestrial > Soil > Wetlands > Permafrost | place: Sweden: Abisko...
ATCCTGTCTATCCGTCGTATCCCGTTTATCCGTATACGTCGCCATATATTTGGAATCCAAATAGTCCTGTGGTAACATTACCTTGGCTATATACTGGCGGAACTTGTAATGATACTGTTACTTGTAATGGTACAGTGACTAGTTCCAGTTCGAATTATACAATTGGTATGGATGCTGCTGTTACTGGAAATAATGCCACCATTAATATTCTTAAAAAAAGCATTTTGAATGAAGGCGTATACGAAATTGTTTTAATGCCTGAAAACGAAACTAAATAATTTTACGAGTATTTATCATTGTGGGGATAAAGCCTTACAATGATAAATATGAAAAGTACCACACATGATGAATTTGCAAAAATGCTGCATGATCATAATTCTGAACTTACAATTATGTCTAAATTTACAGGATTACGCAATAAAATTATAGTAAAAGACATTGACAATATTACATATAATGTCGTAGCTAATAGTTTACTGATTAATATTCAACCGAGAATAGTTTCAGCTATTAATAGAATAGAGGCTTTTAATATAAAAATGCATAAAATATTTCCAAATCTACGCATAATCGACGAATATATAGCAGGTAATGTGAAAATGCGGATTATTGATGATTTAGGCATTGAATATTTCGTTAAGCCTGAAAGTGTTTTATTGGGACGTTATCCATCTATTGAAACAGCGATAGATAAAAATAAAGCATTTGCGTTAAAAGCAAAGGTAATTCATGGCGACAGATATGACTATAGCCAAAGCATTTATTTTAGAGATAAGGTAAAACTTAAGATAATTTGCAAAGATCATGGCGCATTCGAACAGCAGCCAAATGCTCACATAAAATGCAAAGCTGGGTGTCCAGTTTGTAACATTGCAAGAGGGTGGAGTAAAACTCAATGGCTTAATTATGGTAAGGACAAAGATTGTTTAGTTTATATTATTAAATGCTTTAATAATGATGAAGAATTTATTAAAATCGGAATGACAACTCAAACAACAAAAAAGCGATTTAATGATATTAGAAGTATGCCATATAATTACGAAGTCATTAAAGAGCATTTGTGTTCAGCAGAAGAAGCTTGGAGTTTAGAGAAGGAATATCATCAAAAATTCAAAGAATATAAATATTTGCCAAAAATAACATTTCATGGAATACAAGAATGCTTTAATATTAACACACTTAAAAATTTTAATTTATGATTATAGTTTACCACCGAAAGGATAATGATGGCTTCTGCAGTGCCGCCATTATTAGAAAAAAATATCCCGATGCCGAATTTATTGGCTGGAATTATGGCGACGAGTGTAAACAATTTCTTGACTTCATTGACGAAGAAATAATTGTCGTAGACATTTCATTTCCGATGAATATAATGTATAATATTGCTAGCCGCAATAAGCTTACATGGATTGATCATCACGCATCGAAAATTGCGGACTATATTGCTTTCGAGCATTCTTTTGATAATAATATTAATGTTGTTCTTGAAGTTGGTAGAGCCGCTTGCGAATTGACATGGGAATATATCTTCCCAGATAAAATGATGCCAGCATCTGTTGAATATCTTGGAATGTATGATACATGGCGTGGATACGGCTCAGACGAATGGAATCATAATACATTGCCATTTGAATATGGTATGAGATCGATTTGCTCAAGTCTTGAAACATTTCCGAAATTTATTCTCAATTATGATGAAGACGGTGCTATTGATAGCATAATTAATAATGGCAGAATCGTAATTGGCTACCAAAATGTTGTCGATTCAAAACTATGTTCAGCAAATTCATTTATACGCAGTTTTAAAGGTTATAGAGCACTTTGTTTAAATGTTCCTTACATTGACTCGAATACAATGCAAAGTGTTTTTAACGCCTCTGAACACGATTTAATGCTATCATTTGTTTATACTGGTAAACATTGGAGTTGTAGTCTGCGTAGCGTCGGAGATTTAGATGTTAGTGCTATTGCTAAATCAATGGGCGGCGGTGGACATAAAAATGCCGCTGGATTCGAAGTTAAAAGCTTTGAGGACATCTTTGACTAACTAAATACTAGAAATATTTTTTAAAATCGCCAATCGGATTAATTTCGGTTGGCGATTTTGCTTTATATTCGTATTTATGTATAAATATTTTACTATGTCAAATCTATCCGAATCAACATTCATTAGTTATGAGCCAGTCAAACTGATTGACGAAGTATCAACACAGCTTTATTATATTGGAACATCAAATTTTGGAAATGCATCAAATTCAGCTGTATGGAAAATAAAAAAAATTGAGAAAATTGGCAACGTGTGGAGTCTTGCTGCATATCCTGACGGAAATCAAGATTATAAATTCGTTTGGGATGAAAGAGGAAATTATAACTATATTTAATACCAATTAAAAATGGCAAAACTAACCACAGACTTATTAACAGGCGTTCAATTCTTATTGAATATTGATTTACCTGTAAGCGGTTCGTCAATAATCGAAACCGATCCGACCGTTCCAAATTATATTAAGCAAATATCATCAGGTGATATTGCTAACTGGAATTCTAAACAGCCTGCTGGAAATTATCAGTCGGCTTCGGGATTTACTGCCCATGCTACTGACTTAAATATTCATTATGCTCAGTCTGGCATCACTATAACTGAAAGTCAGGTAACTAATCTATCTACAGATTTAGCGAATAGATCACTAACAGGACACACTCATTCACAATATTTAACGACCGAAAATGACCCGACAGTACCTGATAATGTTAAGGCTATAACTACTGGCGATACAGCTAACTGGAATTCTAAACAGCCTGCTGGCGATTATGTGCTTACGCCTACTTTTACAGGACATACTAGCGATTTGACAATTCACTATCAGCAATCTGGTATAACTATTACCGAAAATCAGGTGACTAATCTTGTTAACGATTTAGCTGGCAAGTCATCTACTGGACATACACATACTGGCGTATATCAGCCTATTGGAGCATATTTAGTCACTGCTGATATTGCTGGCAAAGAAGACTCTAGCAATAAAGTGACAATTATAACATCAGGTTCTACAAATACTCAATACCCAAGTGCTAAGCTTCTTTATGATCAATTAGCAACTAAACAGCCAACAGGGGCTTATTTAACGTCATTCACTGAAACCGATCCCACTGTTCCAGCTAATGTTAAGGCAATAACTACAGGCGACACCACCAACTGGAATTCAAAGCAAGCTTCTGGCGATTATGTGCTTACGCCTACATTTACAGGACATACCGCCAATGCTACTATACACTATGCACAGTCTGGTATAACTATTACCGAAAGTCAAGTGACAAACCTTGTTAATGACTTAGCTGGTAAGTCATCTACAGGGCATACGCATACAGGCGTTTATCAGCCTGTTGGCAGTTATTTAGTCGCTGCTGATATTACAGGCAAAGAAGATAGTTCTAACAAAGTAACAATTATAACATCAGGTTCTACTAACACTCAATATCCAAGTGCTAAATTGCTTTATGACCAATTAGCAACCAAACAGCCAACAGGAGCTTATTTATTGCCTGCTGATATTACAGGTAAAATGAATTTAAATCAAGCTAGCCGCCAGACAATTATAAATGGCGCACCCACATTCAGCGAAGGCTTGACATTAGGAACTAATCCAACAGGAACAACTTTTGAAGCAGGTAAAATTTATTATGATGCCCCTAATAAAACTTTGGGAATTTGCATTGATACTGATGTTACAATACAATTAGGTCAGGAGGAACTTGTTTTATGTTATAACAATACTGGCGCAGATATTCCTAACGGTATGATGGTATACCCAACAGGCGCAAATGGCGATATGCCTACGATAGCTTTAGCTAGAGCTGATAACACTGTTTTAGGATCATTCCTAGACATTGGTATGACTACACAGGTTATACCGAATGGACAAAGTGGATTTGTTACAAACAGAGGAATTGTTCATAACATAGATACGTCTGCTTTTGTTGCTGGCGATACATTATATCTTAGCACATCTGTTTGGGGTGGCGTAACCAAAGTGCCGCCTACCAGCATTGACGACTTCTTGGTAAAAGTAGGTGTGGCATTAATGATAAGTCCAACTGTAGGTTCAATATATGTTAGACAAATTCTAAATAATAGAATAACTGACCTTGTTGATGTTGCCATTGATACGCCTATCGTTGATCAAACTTTAGTATGGAATGGCTTGAACTGGATCAACAAAAACTTGGCATCAGTAAATGCTGGTATTGGAGTTAATTTCTATCTTGATGATACTCAGATTATAACAGGCGGAACGCAATCAGTCGCATTACATACACTATCAAAAGTGCCAGTAACAACAACCGAAGTTATTGATCAGGTCACGCTTGTAACAGGAAATTTAACACAAATATTAGACAGATACTTGTATGACGTGGCATTGGGCGGAACGCAAATAGACGCTGGCGCATGGGGTTTTAACACATACTGTATGGTCAATAACTCTGGAGGTATTGCCACAATTCCTGTGACAATGCGTAAAGTTGTTGCTGGTACAGGCACTGTGACGATTACAGGCACTGGAACATCAAGAACAGCCACAGTATCAGGCGGAACGCCATTTGTTGCTGGCGACGTAAATGCAAATATGACGCTTTCTGGTCTACTTAGAACTTCAACTGCTATATTTAGAATCATTGCTTATACCAGTACTTCTGTAGTTACTGTTGAGACATTGACAACATATGTTAATGAGGCTAATGTCGCATACAGCAATCATAAATTTTTATTTACTGATAATATAACCGAAATTAATCAAACAACTGTTGGCTTAACCACAACAAATTCATTTCAGCCTGCTTTTAGCATAAATGCTACTGATAAATTGGGCGTGACTTATTATGGTCAGAGTGACACAAATAACAGAACTGTTACACTTTATCATAATGGAACAACCCATTATACTAATTTCACGACGCCTTTAGTTATTAGACATAATGACTTATCTGGATTACAAGGCGGTACGTCAACAGAAAGATACCATGTACCAGCCGCTACTGCAACGTTGCTAGCTGCTTTAACATCAACTTCTGATGAATTAAATGCGTTGCATGGCATTCCATCGGGCTTAACCGCCACTGAATTAGGATATGTTGATGGCGTAACATCGTCTATTCAAACGCAATTAAATGCTAAACTCGGTAAAGTTAGAACTACATATTCTATAACAGGCGCAACGACCTTATCATCAACGCATGCAGGTGCAACCATTGAATGTAACGGAACATTTGCACTAACATTGGGTAATGCTACGCAGCAGGGCACAATTATTGATATTGTAAATGTTGGCACTGGTATTATTACATTGGCAGCGTCTACAACGATTTTGAGTAGAGATGGACTATTAACATTGAGCAAGCAGTATTCTAAAGTAACTGCTTATCATCAAGGATCGAATATATGGATCATATATGATATATTACCATCTGAATTAATTTATTTATCAGGAACTACCTCAAATGTTCAAACTCAATTAAATGCTAAATTATCAGCTACTAATAACAAGTTGATACCATCAGATTTCGTGTGGACAGGCACATTAACAGGCTCGAATCTAACATGGGTTATAACATACAGTCATACAATTAGTGGAAATGTTACGATTCCATCTGGTGTAACTCTCGTCTTTATGGGTGGATCATTAAATGGCATCACAACGTTAACAGGTACTAATACAAAAATAATTGCTGATGACGCCAATATCATTTCAGCAACAACAATTGATGGAACATGGTATTCTGATCATGTATGGTTTAAATGGTTTGGGGCAAAGGGCGATGCTGTCACCGATGATTATGTTAAAGGTCAGCAATTACTAGATTGGGCTTATTCTAATCACTCTATGAAAGTTTACATGGGTGTCGGACGTTTTAATGTGACTGCAAGCGGTTTCACAATAAAAACTGACTTTGAAGGCGAAGGCAATAGAACGTATGGATACAATAGTGAGATATATAATCGTACAACCGCAGGCTATGGCGTAAAAATTGCTGAAAGATATATAGCATTGGCAAACTTCACTGTATATGGCAATGCAACAGCAAATTACGGTGTTGGTGCAACCTGTGGAGACGGCGTTCTGTTCGATGGCACAATTTATACAGGAATTCAATATGTCACGCTAAGAAATGTTGTATCTATTAGAAATTCTTATGGATTTAGATTCACAGGCGGCGCATGGTTAATAAATATTTATGATAGCTATGCGATTGAAAATCTTTACGACGGATTCAATTGCGATAGTGCTGAAAGTGCCCCGACAAATACAGGTCAAAAAAATGATATAAACTACTACTCTTGCACATCAACAGGTAATGGACGTAATGGTTGGACTATTTGGGGTATGAGCTTACATTTTTATGGTTGTGACGCCGAATTAAATTATGGTTCTGGTGTTGATATTACAAGTGTCTTATCTCCAAACAGAACCTTTGATGTTGACAATTACAATACATTAATAAGTGGCATGCATTTCGAAGGAAATGGTCGTGGATCAATCCACGTTGCTGCTGGTATTTATAATGGACATTATTTCTACTGTAGAGGTTTGATTGTTGAAGGCTGCTATTCATATGAGGATACCGCTTTATTTAAAGGAGGCTGGGTTAATTCAATATTATTTGAATCTTATGGTAGTGTAAACGAAGGAACTGGAGCAATTAGAACGATTAGAATTGAAAAAAATACATTTACAGGCTCACATGCTGTTTATTGTAATTTCAACGGTTTATTAGATGCTCAATCGTCAATAGACTTGCCAACAGATACTCATTATGTTGGATTCGGTAGAGCAGCGAATCCTAATCAGTATAGAACGCTTGTTGTTTCAGGGTATTTTTATGCTAAAGGTGTTACATGGACAAACGTTTTACGTTCTGAAACTGTTGCCACTGGAACAGTTGTGGCATTTCCATTAACGCTTCCAACAAACTGTAACATACAGCAATACAAGATTTGGGTTCAAACAGACGCCACCAATTATACGGTGACATTCAATACCATTTCAAGGGATGCTCTAGCTGGTATTGGTGCTTATAGTAATTCATTAATATATTCAGATGCAATCACTGGAAACTCTGGAAGCAAATTAGTGAATTCATCAACAACAGGAAATTATACAGCATCAAATCGTGTTGTTGAGGCAAGTAATGATATGTATCTCACAATTACCATAACCATCATAACGCCAGGCACATACCTATACTTAGGCAATCCTGTTATATTGTATAAACCTTAAGTCTTATCACTATAAAAATCCGTAAATTAGAAATGATTTACGGATTTTTTATTTAATAACTATCAAAATCTGTAACAAACAAAAAGTTTGCTCGTATAAGCGAGAAAATAATACGAACGAATGACAGATTTAGAAGTTATTAACAAATTGCTTGCTTCGAAAAAGCCAAGCGATATTTTTGAGGCTGATTGGAAGAAAACATACATTACGTATTCCAAGCTAATTCATCCAGACTATAGTTCATTATCCAAAGCAAGCGAAGCAATGGCAATCCTCAACGGTTATAAGGATTTAAAGGAAAATGGCGCAGAGTATGAGGATGAAGCTGGTAAGTTTCGTGTCTTTGACGATAAGATAGTCTACGCAGTGACTGCGGCGAATAAAGCTTTAATCACCGCTTCGTACAATAACTATCGAATCTTCAAACAAAAAACAGATGCTGCTTCAAAGAACTTTCAGAAATACATGCCTGAAAGCATGGAATTAACTGCCGATAAACTTACCGTACATTTATTGAATCGAGCAGTACCTCTTACAAATCAAAAATTGTCACAAGAGCATGTTAATTGGATATTCAGCAGACTGTTTGAATACTCATTATATATTCAAAGTCAAGGTTATTCCCATTTAGGCTTTAATCCGACATCTGTATTCGTCGTGCCAGTTAATCATGGCATTATATGCACGACTTTTTATCACATGGCAAAACTGGACGGCAAAGCTAAGACAATTTCAGCAAAATACAAAATGTGGTATCCAGCAACGCTTTTTACAAAGAAAATTGCGACAGATGATATTGATCTCGAATTAGCAAAGAAGATATCCTTATACTTGCTTGGCGACAAATCAGCCGCTGGTATGAAGCTAAAGACTGATAACTCCATTCACAAGGAGATATTAAGTTTCCTGATCACAAAACACGAATGCTCTTTAGATACCTATGCCAAGTACAGGGAACTATTGAAGAAGCATTTTCCGCCAAAATTTTTTGATTTGAATTTGTAAAAATAATTGCAAAATTTTGTAACATTTTTAAAGTTCATACGTATAAGTTATTTTAAGTATCAATATAAACATCAATTTTTAATTTAAATTTTATTATCATGGGAAATCCAGTACATTCAGAATTCAAGTCTTTCGAAGAGGAAGCAGCAGCATCAGAAAATGCAACAGTGGTAGCACCAGCAGAAGAAGTTGCTAACGTTGTAACACCTGAGCCAGAAGCATAATGGGCGGTGGAAAATGGACGGAAGATGCGTTTGCAACCATAAGCGCATCCAAAAGAGGTAAATCGGCTTCGGAAATCTTCGCAAGCGAAGAATCAGTTGATATGACCCCAAAGATTCTTGTTGACAAGAACAGAGAATCAAGGGATAGCGACGAGCATCCAGAATCTTTAGCCGTAATGGTATTTGTCGATGTTACAGGCAGCATGGGAATGGTTCCTGAAAATATCGTAAAAAACAATCTTGGTGGACTGATGAACACCATCATCGACAATGGCATCAAAGACCCACAGGTCATGTTTGGAGCAATTGGAGATCATATCAGCGACGACTCTCCGCTTCAATTAGGTCAATTTGAATCAGAGACAACTTTGATTGACAGCTGGCTTACAAAAATGTACATCGAAAGAGGCGGTGGCGGTGGTAATCACGAAAGCTACCTGTTAGCTTGGCTTACTGCTGGAAGGCACACTTCGATTGACTGTTTCGAAAAAAGAAGCGTAAAAGGTTTCTTATTCACAATCGGCGACGAACGTAGCTGGACTGAAATCAATTCTAATTATCTGAAAAAGGTAATGGGGTATACTCAATCCGAAGACGTTACTGACGTACAGTTGCTTGCAGAAGCACAGCGAATGTATAATGTATACCACATTCATGTAAATGAAACTGGTTACAGAAACGACTCGCTCGTATTCAACTACTGGAAAGATTTGATGGGACAGAATTTCATTGTTCTTGAAGACTACACCACGATTTGCGAAACTATCGCCACCGTTATTGCCATGCAGAATGGTATTGACATGGAAAAAGTAACTAGCAAATTTAGTGCAAAAACATCCAGCACAGTTACCAATGCTTTAATGGTATTGTCTAAATCAGGCGATTCTATTTCAAAGAACGATACAGGGGTTATTGAACTATAACAACTGACACGAATATAAAAGGCGATGATATTAAATTATTATCGCCTTTTTTGTAACCTTTTATATTTTATACCGTATAAATTATAAACAATCACAATATGAATAACGGAAAAGACTATAGTGACGAAGACAAGCAAGCTTCAAAAGACTTCGGCGACACAGGCATCAATTATGGTAACGAGATCAGTTTAGCATATGACTACAATTGTCGTAAAATAGAAGCGGATGCCGAGGCAGAAACAGCGTTGGCTGAGTTCGAAGCTGAAATGAGATATGTGCAAAGAGGTATTGTTCGAAAAAATAATGCCGCTGTAATGTTTGTCAAAGATAATATCTCATATGATTTCGATCTAATTGAATTAGACGATCTTGATTGGCAACATATCGGATATGTTGAAGTCGAAGAAACTGACGAAAAGGAATCAGGATATTCGGACTATAAATTTTACTATGAAAAGGGTGATCGTAAGTTAAAATATATGCGTCAGGACGATGAAGGCGACTATCATAACTTAGTATGGCAAACCGTAGGATATCTCGGTGACGATTACTCAGGCTATTTGCTTTTTCCATTAAAAGATGGAAGATACTGGAAAATATTGTATTCTTGTTAATTAACTGTTGTTTTAGGTTTTGATTATGCTGGTATTTATATGAAAATAATATTATGAAAATATACATGATCACGAACTCAATAACGCATGATTTTTACATTGGCTCTGCTATAAATTATTCAAAAAGAAAGACTAATCATCTAACTTTGCTAAAACACAATACTCATAAAAATACATATTTGCAAAATTCATGGAATAAATATGGCAAAGAGGCTTTCACTTTTGAAATTCTTGAAGAAGTTGATAGTAAGGAAATGTTAATTCCTATGGAGCAATTTTGGATTGACACCTTATCGCCAACCTTTAATATTTGCAACACAGCTGGCAGTCCGTTGGGAGTTAAGCATACAGACGAAGCCAGACATAACATGTCAATTGCACATTTAGGATTAACTACAGAGGAAAGAGGACATACTAAAGGCTGTAAATGCACAATTTGTAATCATCAAATAGGCATAAACAGTCCCAGATATATTAATCGAGAAGAGCGAATATGTGCTTGTGGCTGTAAGGCTTCCTTTACATGCATGATAAATTCAAAAAAACGATTTGTTAGCGGTCATAATAAATCTCAGTTAGGAAGGGTTAAATCAAAAGACACAATTGACAAACAAAAAGCATCATTAAAAGCCTATTTCGAAAATGGTGGAATAGGCGCAAACAAGGGCAAAAAAATGAGTGACGAACAAAAAGGCAAAATGGGTGTGAATAGACGAATTCCTATTTTACAATATGATATAAATAATAATTTTATTAAAGAATGGGACGGTATTAATATTGCTGCCAAAGAACTAAGCATTAAAGTTGGGCGAATACAAAATTGCTTAAAGAAAAAAAACGGAAAAACTGGAGATTTTATTTGGAAATATAAATTTAATAACTAATTGATTATGAACAGTTCAGTGGTAGTCGGGCTAGGATATGGCGACGAGGGTAAGGGAAGCATGGTTAATTTCCTTTGTAAAAAATATTATAAAAAGCCGCTAGTGGTCAGGTACTCTAGCGGCCACCAAGTAGGACATACTGTTGTCGAAGGTGATAAAAGACATGTCTTTTCAAATTTCGGCTCAGGAACGCTATCAAATGCGCCTACATACTGGTCTGAATACTGTACCGTCAATCCTTCCGCAATAAGATCAGAGGGGAAAGCACTAGCGGCATTGAAAGTGTTTCCGACATTATACATAAACGACAACGCTATGATCACAACGCCATATGATATATTAAAAAATCGTATGGTTGAAACAAAAAACAGGCATGGAAGTGTTGGCGTTGGGTTTGGCACGACGATTCAAAGAAATGAGGATCATTTCAAATTATATGCCAGAGACTTACGTTACCCAAAGGTGTTCGAAGCCAAATTAAAACAAATTAGCGACGTTTACTATAAAGAAACTTTTAAAGAATATCCAGCAGATTACATCGAAAAGCATATTGCCAATTTTAAGGCTGATTGTAAGCACATTCTACATGAATGCATGTTTTCTTCAAGTCTTTGGGAAGTTCTTGAACATGGGTACTATAAACATATTATATTTGAAGGTAATCAGGGTATCATGCTTGATCAAGACTTTGGGTTCTTTCCGAATGTTACCAGAGGTAGTACCACTTCAAAAAATGCTTTTGAGTTGATGAAGTCAATTAAGATGAATCCTAGTAATGCTGACGTTTATTATATAACACGTGCTTATGCTACTCGTCACGGTAATGGCGAATTGGCTAATGAAGGCATGCCCACATCATATATCAAAGACAATCCGCTTGAAACGAATGTATTAGGCGAATTTCAAGGACATTTCAGAAAAGCACCACTTGATTTAGAAACATTAAAGTATGCAATGTCTTGTGATAAAACTTTCAATCAGAATGGAACGTCAATGCTGGCTGTAACATGTCTTGACCAAATTCCAGAAAGAATACCGATCATAAATGGCGATAAGATTGATTTATTATATCCATCACAAATCGGCTCAATTCTGAATATTAGTCCGCAAAACATCTTGGTGAGCAATTCAGACAAAGGACTATTTGTAAATCCAATTGAACTATGATAAACGTTGCTTATAAAATTGTTGAGAAACAGCCAGATGGCTCTTACAAGTTTTTATTTTATAACAGAAGAAAAACTTTTGGGTTTGGGAACGTTCTTATAGCCGAAAAGAAATGGGGTTATGATGGCTATAATACCGATGGCTCAAAAAAGCTTTATATGACAGGTATTCATGTGATAGAAACACTTGAACTGTGCTTGAAGTATCTGAAACGCTTTAAAAGAACTGACAATAAAGCAATTGTTTTTTGTGAAGTTGAAGCTGTGCGTAGGAAGCCACGTAGTCGATATGGTGTTATGCTTGCCGACAGTGCTGTTGTGCTTTCGGAAGTATTTATTCCATATGAGCAGAAGTAGAAAAAAGACACCGATTGAAAGGCATGCTGGGGATTCACAAAAAGAGAGTAAACAGCAGTGTAATAGAATTTTTCGACGTGTCAGTAAAATCAATATTGGCATGGACAGCGACCCTTTGTTTAATAAAAATGAAGCGTTAGATGAATATAGCATGAGTGGTGATGGTAAACGCTATGTTAAAGACGTATGTGAAAGACATATGAGGAAGTAAATATTTTACATATGTGTATAATTGTCATAATGATCAAATAAAATCCTTATCCCAAGTTGTTTTTGTTAATTTTCTGTATTTATACTAAACGGTAAATTAATCATGGCAGCAGCAGATACTCTAAACAAAAATGTCCAAGTACCGATTTGGGCAATCGGTACAATAATGACAATTTTAATTGCATTATTTTCGTTTACTTATAGTTTTAGCAAGGAATTCAGTAAGGTGGCAACGCAAATCGAATTAAATACTGTTGATATTAGATATTTACAGCAAACCAAAACTGATAAGGAAACAATTTTCACAATTGTTAATACGTTAGAACGCATCGAAACTAAATTGGATAATCATATTGCGCAGTCCGCAAGTAGATATTAATCAATAATCAATGCTTAATATTATAGCGAAGTATCTAAAAAATACTTCGCTTTTTTTGTAACAAAAAATCAAAACCACCGTATAAGTAATAAATTCGTCTGGATATTCCAGATGTGTAAAATAATTTATATGGGCTATTTAACAACAATCACTATTTACAATGACGGCTGTGATCAAATTACAAAAAATCCAAAAGAATTTGCGGAAAAAGTAGAAAAGGCTTGCATGGGCGTGTATACCAGAAATGATGGAAATGAAAATTCATTCGGTCTAGGCAATCACAGCAATTTAGTCACAGTTCAAGATCCTAGGCATATGGACGATAATACGATATACATGCACATGGGAAATACTGTATGCGAAATGAATGCGTATTCCATGCGTACAACACATCTGATGGTCAATTCGCCCGCTTTCTTTGACAAAATGTTAAAAGAAATGGAATTTCAGGTCAAAAAGTTAAAACAGCGAAAAAAGGAGTATTATGTCGCAAAGAAATAATGCGAAAAATTCGATGTGTCCTGTCGTAACCGTCATGTCATGCAAGGTCGGCGGCGTTTATAGTCTGGAATATCCAGACGGATGCGACAATTGCGAAATGCTTAATTGGTGGGTTGCATTTAAAACTGAAAAGGAATGTAATGACACATGGATTAAACAAAATCAAGATAATATCGAAGCAGTCGAAGAATACTATAAAAAATATACCATATGATTGAAATCATTAAGAATGACTGCCGATGGTGTAAGCATTTAAAAAGAGAAGAGGACGGCGCATGGGGTGAATCGATGTATTTTTGGTATGAATGTGAATCAACATCATATCATAATTTGAGGTCATTTCCATTCGCCGCTACCAAGTGCAAAAAATTTGAGCAATCTGAATATTACACGAAAAAAACATATAGCTATGACGGAAAAAGATATAATTTCGGCGTATTGTAAGATCAGGACGATTGATCAAACAATTCCCGATGAAGTTTTAGACTTCATGAAAGAGGCTGCTATCGAAAAGCTTGTTAAAGCCGATCAAGACGATGCAAACTGGATTCCATATAGTTTCAACATATTGGCATCACGCCCAAAGGTGTCTGGCAAATATTTTGTCTGTCGTAAAGATGGTAAAGTACATTGGGAAACATGGAACGGTAGTGGATGGGCTTACAATGAAGCATCTATTAAGTATTGGAAAGACATTAAAATGCCCACAAACTTTAAACATTAATATGAAAAATTTTGAAATTGAATCCATAGGGTACAAGTTTAGGTTTAATTCTACTGAAAAAATCTTGTACTATAAAATGACAATGGAATCTGTTGAGTATTTGGTGACAAAAAGAGACTTATTTTGGTATTGTGCTAAATGGCTTGCGTCAAATGAAATGAAATTTATCGAATTTGACATTTACGAACTTGCCGAGATCGCAAGAAAAATGTTTAGAATAGTGCCTAGTGATATCTTTTTAGGCGATAATGACGAACTCTCATTTTTCACACAGCATGCAATCGATGCTCCGAATAAAAAGACAAAATCAAAACGTAAAAACAAAACATATACGGCGAATGAAATCACAAAAATTCTTGATATATGTCAAGAATTTGATATCCTATACGACAAAGGTGTTTATAAGCCAATCACGCAAGAAATGGCTGATTTTGCTGATGAATCTGAATATACTCTGGGTGTGCTTGATGATTTGGTTGGTTATGAAATAATGGTTTATAACGACGGTTTTCATAAAACCGATGGTCAAATGGTTGGGTACGATTTCACGCTGAAAAGTCCCAAGGGTAAAATTACAGAATTCTCAACTGACATGTGTTTAATGGTTGGCTGGAATTATTGTGATGAATTAAAGATTAATTAACATGAGGCGACCAGAAATAATAGAAGCTGAAATCATAGCATTAAAAGCAGAACTGATTATGTCTCAAGTATTTTATAAAGTTAAGCCACAGGATGAATCTTTAAGAATATCTGATTGGGTTCGTAATAACAGCAACGGTCATTTCATAGGCAGAACATATTTTAGGGATCACATGGAAAAACTTGTGTGGGAAGAAGACGATTAATTGATTATTTTTGTAACCTTTTAATTTTCTTAACGTATAAGTAAGTAACAATTAAAAAATTACAAAATGTTTGATTTAAAAGGAAAATACGCAGATGCGATTCTGTACTTGGAAACATACGAAGATGGCTTGTTTGAACAAATCTATCCTATCATCAATTCCTACGTGTCCAGAGGTTTAAAGGTACGTATCATGCCAGATGCTCATATTGGTAAAGGAATCTGTATTGGTTTCACTATGGAGTTGGGTCAATATCTAAATCCTGCTTTTTGTGGCGTGGATATTGGATGCGGAATGTTGGCTGGACGATTTAAAGCCAACGAAGTATTGGATTTAGCTTTGATTGACGAGAAAATCAAGAAAATAGTTCCTATGGGATTTAATGTTCATGCTGGTGCTAAGTCAAAGAAAATTCCTTACGGCGAAGTTCAGGAATTGGCTAATGCATTCGCTGAAAAGTATAACGAGAAATTCGGAACTTCTTATGTTGCGCCTTCTTACAATGAAAAATGGCTAAAGGATAAACTAAAGACCATTGGTATGGATGCTGAAAAGTTATTCAAGTCAATCGGTACACTTGGAAGCGGCAACCATTTCATCGAATTAGGATATGACGAAGAATCTAAGGATAACTGGATAACAGTTCACTGCGGTTCGAGAAACTTAGGCGTTAAGGTATGCGAATACTGGCTGAAAAGAGCTAAAACTCAATCAAATACAACCTCAGCTGAATACGTTGTAGCTTTCGACGACATTGTTTCAAAAACTGCCGATAGAAACTCTATTCCAAAACTGATCGCTGAATTGAAAGAACAATGTAACAAGGGTATTGATCGTGATTACCTTTCAGACGAATTGACCATTGGTTATTTGTTTGATATGATCTTTGCCCAGAAATATGCTGAATGGAATCGTCAGGCTATACTTGACATTATCCAAAAAATTTTGAAAGTAAAGGCTTTTGACGAAGTTATTTCATCGGTACATAACTATGTTGACTTTCATGACTTCATCATCAGAAAGGGTGCTATATCGTCCTACGTGGGGCAGAAAATGATTATTCCTTTCAACCAAAAGGATGGTATGCTTATCTGCGAAGGTAAATCAAATCCTGACTGGAATAACTCTGCACCTCACGGAGCAGGTAGGCTATATTCGAGATCAAAAGCCAAGGAATTGATTAGCCTTGAAATGGTTGAAGAATCGATGAAAGGAATTTATTCCACTTCTGTATGTGATTCGACTATTGACGAATCAGTATTTGCTTACAAAGACTCAAAAATGATTGAAGCCGCTATCCAAGATACAGCTACAATTCTTCACCGAGTTAAGCCAGTATTGAATATCAAGGACTCAACGTCTGCTCCAAGACGATCAAAGAAAGATCGATAAAAATAATGCCACGTAATTGTAACATTTTACGTGGCATTACGTATAAGTAATAAATCTATAATTAATCATGGAACTCAAAGCAAATCTCAGTAAATTAGAGCTATTCAATCGAATACATGACTACACAAATGGCATGGTAATTTTAACTGGCTCATTAGCATTATTCATGCAACAGGAACTTGTTGAAAGGGAAGCATCCGATCTGGATATAATTCTTCCGTATTACATCGACTTATCGGCATTTGGAAAAATCGAAAGGCTTCATAATCCTTATAGTACAGTATGTTTCAGCATTACACCTAGAGAAGGTGCTGAAATACATGTGATCGTTGACCCAAACTGTCATCACATTACAAAGGTATGTGGCGAAAGGCTGCTAAAGATTTCAAATGCTCAAGACATTTGGATTGAGAAATTCAGGTCATTCATATTTTTCAACACTCAAAAAAACTGTAAAGACCTAAATGAGTTGATTCAAAGGAATCTTGTTACCAAAGCACCTAAAAGTGCCGCTTTAACGAATTATTAAAGTAAGCCATGAAGTACATTATTTACGAACTCACTCAGCCAAACATTTTGCAAAAAATGGTTCCTGATGGTTATCATATTAAGGAACTTGTACGCAATGTGCTTGAAGAACTGGACGAGCCAATGATTTCTTCACAGCATGATACATATGACTTAGCTATGCAAGAAATTGTTAAGCATAAAGACAAACTGAAATTCAAGAGTTTGACGATACTACAAATTATAACCGTTAATTACGACGGTGAAATAAATTAAAGTCATGAGAGTAGAATATATCATAATCATTATCATTTTTATCCATTGGGTAGGAGATTTCTTATTCCAGACGTTTAAAATGGCTACCAATAAAAGCAAGGACAATTATCAGTTGTTTATACATGTCCTTGTTTATTCATCTGTATGGCTTGTAGGCTTATTCTTTTATAGCGTAATGCAAGTAGCTGTATTCTTCGTGATTACCTTTATATTTCATTTCTATTTAGACTACATCACAAGCAGATGGACTTCAAGTCTACATAAGAAAGAGAAGTTTTATGGCTTTCCAGCCTTTTTTAGCGTAATCGGTTTAGATCAATTTTTCCACTATGCACAATTAATTTTAACATTTATTCTTATACAAACATTATAATGGCTACATTAAGAGAAGTTAAGGAATGGCTTGAAGCACTGCCAGAAGAATTTTTAGATTTCGAAGTTGTTAACGGCGAAGAAGGAAAAATAGACGATCAATACACCTATCGTATTGACAAGCCAATTGTTTGCCTCATGGTCGATGAAGAAACAAAAGAAATTGCATTTTTGAATGTACCTGCCGATGAAGCAGAAGTAAAAATAGACTAATTATGATCAGAATAAATAATACTAATTACAGCGGAAGTTCTGTAACTATCTCAAAAGGCAAAATAATTATCGATGGCATTGATGTAACGCCCGATTCTAAAAAAATCGATATTATCGTTGATGGTAATATCAATAAACTAAACGTCGATTCTTGCGATAGTCTTAAAGTGACTGGCGATGTGGACACTTTATCGACAATGTCTGGCGATGTGGACATAACAGGTAATGTTACTGGTAATGTTAAAACAATGTCTGGCGATGTTAAATGCGAGAATATTGGTGGTAATGCATCGACAATGTCTGGCGATATAAAATATCGAAAATGATTAAGTTTCTTATTCAAACAATCGATGGCGAAGTGAAACATGATTTCAGCTTTGCTTTAATAGAGAGTCTCCGTTATCAGGCATGGGCAGATAAAACCAGTCCATTCATGTACACATATATGGATACTAATGGACTGAGATTAAATCAATTTAAGCCAATCTATAGTGATTACATTCCTGTAGGTAGCGTTGAGTTTGTTTCTGATTTTCTATTTCAATTTTTCGGAAAAATACCTTTGCCAATAAATATACCAGCTGAATTAATGTCAGAGGATTTTACCCACAGGCATGTGAAGAACGGTACTGAACTGGACATTGTTCAGAAGTCATTTGTAAAATCAAATGATAAGATCAAATCATTCACTGAAATTTGCGATCACGCACCTATTGGTAACTATCAAATATCCGATATTATTGAGATTGAGAGCGAATGGAGAGCATTTGTATACAATGGTGAGTTGGTTGGGCTTCAAAATTATTCAGGGAGTTTCACAGAATTTCCAAATGTGTATTTAATTAAAGTCATGATCAACGCATACAAGTCTGCACCAATAGCATACACATTAGATGTTGCAATTACAAAAGGTGGATGGACTTCGGTAATTGAGGCTCATGATTTTTTTAGTTGTGGACTATATGGATTTGCCGATCATAAAATATTGCCATTCATGTTTTCAAGATGGTATCAAGAATATATAAGAAATCTACCTTTCTAAAATGGCTGAAATTCGAAATACTAAAGCCAAATTTGAAATATACGATGTTTCAAACATACAAAAGGTTTATGCTCGTCATGCTGATTATTGTGGTACAGTGCTGTACTCAACAGATGGTGGCTATGTATGGCAATCCGTCGGCATGGATAGTGGCAAATGGGATTATCATAATTGGCTCTTTACATTCATCGCTTTAAAATAATAAACAATATGAAAAATTTACTACAAATCACATCTTTTAGAAATATTACGACACAAATAATAGTACCACTTCAAAAAGACGGTCTTTATCATACTAATCCTGTTTGCCAGAAAAAGCACTCTAAATATTATACCGTTGAGGCGTATTTAAACAATATTGAAGCTGAGATATTTAGCGTTCTAAGACTTTCAGATGGCGTTGAATTTCATATTGGCGATAATTTCATTTGGAATGATGAAACCATTTTCGAAATCAGTAAAATTAATTGGGAAGCTGGACAAATGAATTGTGTGCATAAATCGTCTAATGGTATGGGGTATGGGCAAAGCTTATTGATAGCGAAAAAGATCAATATCGTCAGTATGCGAAGATTTAAACTAATCAAGCTATATCCAAATAGTCCTGAAATTGATTCAATTGGGTATGTTGGCTTTAGAGGCATGAAACTCGAATCATATACCATGTTTCCCGAATACTGGAAAGAACTTTCGAAGCCTTTTACGGTTATACGTTATTCCGATGGTTTCAATGACTATTACATGAAAAGGAACGGCATGTATACCATCAATGGCGTACATGAATATAATTATGCGGATTTGACTCGTCTCGACAAAGCAAATTTACACATAAAAACCGTTCGCAGAGAGTCTGATGGAGAAAAATTTTCTATTGGCGATAAAGTTACCGACGATCTTGGCGTTATCTCAACAATAAAAAAATTTATGATTTCATCAAATTACTCATGCATTAAAATATATCCGTCAGAGCCTGGAAACCTCATTCTGCTTGACGACGCAACGATCATCGACACATTATTTACGACCACTGATGCCGTTCAAGTAACTGAAAAATCATTTCATCGTTATGACTTTTATCATGTTGACGAATATTTTAACAAGGTAAGGCTTTGTTATCCTATGGATTACGATTATGATAAGTATATTAACAGGCTATTTTCTTCGGCAAAAGCTGCTAATGAATTTATTTACAATCACAAGCCTGTATACTCTGAAAAACAATATCAACAAGCATTAGCTCCCAAAGGTGGCGACGGAATGAATGATTAAAACTGACCGATATGATTAACGAAGACAAATTAAAAGAAAAAATTGAACAAGAATATCGTTTTTATTTGGATAATCTTGAATATCAGGATAGAAAGATATTTATATACATGAAGCAATTAATGCTTTCATGGGTAGACGAATGTACTTTTATGCCTACAGGTAGAATGCCTCATATACCAGACTATACGGCTGGTCATAAGTACCGTAAGGATGTATTCTCTCCGACAGCAATGTATGAAGCAGCATATCTTGAAACAAAGCCTGAACCACCAAAATCGCAGGTTATACGTGAAGCTCATTTCAATATTCCTAAGAAATTTAAAACTTTCTGGGGCAAAGTTGTAACCTTTCGCAATTCTTCACGTATAATCAATAAAAATAAGTTTTGACGATGAATTATACAAGCAAGTGCCTTGAAGGCCCGATATTTTCAAGAGTTTGGGAAATGCCTAACAGCAACACCTTTGATATTAGGTGCATTAAGAAATTAATACACAAATACATCACAGATGATATGTTAAGTATTGACCCTTTTGCTAATACCAATAAAATTGCAAAGATTACAAATGACTTAGACCCTGATATGGGAACTGATTTCAATCTTGATGCAATGGACTTTTTAAAGACATTTGCCGACGAAAGCGTTGATTTTGTACTCTATGACCCACCTTACTCTACTCGTCAGGTATCTGAGTGTTACAAAAGATTCGGTAGGACTGTTAATATGCAGACAACTCAGGCAAGCTTCTGGGGTAATCTGAAAAAGGAAATTGCTAGAGTTTTAAAACCAAATGGAATGGCTATTTCATTTGGCTGGAATTCAAATGGCATTGGTAAAACTTTAAACTTTGAGCAACTAGAAATATTAATAGTTGCTCATGGCGGAATACATAATGACACAATTTGCACAGTTGAACGTAAAACAAAATAATATGAACTTCACATTATACGATAAAGCACTTTCTGATAAGATTACTGTACAAGGTACAGCAACCATGAAAAAAATGTTGGCAAACGAAAATAGACTCATGGTATCGAATGCTAAAAAATATGGCATTAAATGTCATAGAGATACCAACCACCGATATGATGGCAGGTCATACCGTTATCATCTTACGATGGTACATGATTTTTTCAACAAATACTCGTATCTTATTAAAGATCATGAGGACTTCTTTTATGCAAAAGCGAGTTGCTTCACCCATGATACAATTGAAGATGCTCGGCAAACATTGAATGACGTGATAAAAGCTTGTGGCGTTAAAATAGGCGAACTATCATATGCTCTTTCGAATGAAAAGGGTAGAGTTCGTGACGAAAGGGCAAATGCAAAATATTATGCCGACATGCGTAAAGTACCTCTAGCACCTTTTGTAAAAATATGTGACAGACTTGCAAATGCCGCTTATTCGAGCATGAAAAAGGGAAAAATGTATGACGGTTACGCAAAAGAACTTGATCATTTTGAAGAAGAACTATTTGACGAAAAATACGCCATTATGTTCGATGAATTACGCAAAATTTTAAACAAATAATCATGCACAAGAATATTACGACAATTGTTTTTAAGGATATCATTTCCTTTCCATGCATATCTAGCGATTTATCTGGCAGCGATTGGTGTGTCGCTACGTCATTGTTCCGAAGCCCTAGAAATTATTATCAATTGGCACTGTTATCAGATGAAAGCTTTGTGCCTAAAAACTCGCCTGTGTACGATGATGGTCAGATACGTCCAGCTACTAATAATGAGCCAGATGTAATGATCGTTGCAATATATCCAAAAATGTATGAGTTGCCAACATTTACAGACGAATTTATAGCTCAATGGATGATAACACGTCCAAATGGCGTTGATGTTACATACAATCAGGAATGTGGTCAAGACTTTCATAAAACAAAATTATTCGTATTCAACGGTTATGTTTATTGTAATATTATTAAGCCATTATTCAATGCCGAAGAACTAATCGAATTTCATAAGAAAAACAATATTCCCACAAACATAACCACAAAAGTCTTACAGGATATGGGAGAGAGTCTTGACAAAGCACTTGAAGATGAAAGCGAAGAAACCCTCACTGCTTGGGTTAAGGAACAGCGTGAAAGCGACGAAACATTATGTAAGCTTATTCCAAAAACGGTGGCATTTGAATTTGCCGACTGGTGCGGCGAAGGCTACATAAAATGTGGCGGTGGCTGGATGCTTAAATATGCGTCGCAAATCAAAGCAGATATTTACACTACATCGGATTTATACAATGCATTCACAAGTTTGAGAAAGGTTTTTGGCTATGGAAGATAGACGTGTAAAATGCTTAAGCTGTGGCATTGTTCACTACAACATTATTTGCCCAAATTGCGGCTCGGTTGTTTGTACCGATGCCGTTGATAAATAAATGTTACGATAATTGTAACAAAATCAAAAATTCAACGTATAACTAAAAAAATATTACTATGGAATTAAATGATCTTAAACTAGGCAACGAACTTCATGAGAAAATCAGGAAATCTGGTGACGTATTAGACTGTTTTGAATGGACTTACTATAATGAAAAAGACGAATTGGTTCACGAAGGAAGCCGAGAGCCTACACTGATCATTGAATTCGATAGCAATGAAGGCGGCAGAGACACTTTGCCGATTCCATTTGTTATGAATCCTGTCTTAATCGAATTGATCAAAGACTTCGTTATTAATGAACGATTTAAATTGGAGAAAGAATTTAAGGAATTATAATATGAGCAAGCGCACCAATAAACAGATTCTCGACAGGTTTCATTATCATGAAGCTATGGACAGAACCTACATGATTCAGAGCAATGTTGAAACATTCTTAGTTGAGCATCCAGTATATGATGCTAACAAAAAACTGAGAAAGAAAGCTGAAAAGGTAAGTACCCTACTTGCCGAACTGTATCAAGAAATAAGCACGAAAGAATATAAAAAATTTAAGTAAATGGGAAAAGTGAAAATTATTGGAGTAATCGAAAACACTACGCCAACGCCAGAGCCTGAAATAATGGAGTTTGACGACTGGTTAGAATATCATGTTGACGAAATCGACATTGAATTAGCCGAAAGCGGCGCAGACAGAGAATTAGATTTCGACTCAGAAAAGGAATACGAAACAAGATATTTCAAGTACTTGGATAATCCCTTCAATAAATAATGAAAATAGCCAATCCAAAAACGGCTATAGCTTATTGGGAAGAAGGACAGAAACATTGCTTTCCTTGGTATAAGAAAGGATTTTTCAAAAAGTATCTACGAAATAAATTCATAAGAAAACGATTTACCGAAGATGGTAAGTGCAATTAAAATTAAATTAAGATGAATACAGAAAACGAAGTAAAGGGAACTACTGTCTTAAAATATGACGGCGAGGTAATTGATAACCAGAATGATAATGTTGACGAAGTCTATAATTATTTCTGGGTTGTCAAAGAATTAATGAAAGCTCAGATTTTGCTGATGCGTAAAGCGTTTCCTTCAAGCGATGCATGGTATTGCGGCTCAGCCGTAATTGGTGATCTAAGTAATTGCAAAAATGTAAGTTTTGTATTTGGGTCGGAAGAAGATTTGGAATGGATTAAGGAAGACTCAGACGTTTTCGTTGAACTCCCTTATGGCGCAACAATAGACTCAGATGAATTGGATTAAATTAGAGAAACAATTTCCAGCAAATGGTCAAGAGGTCATTTGCTGGAATGGTGTATCTAGCGTAATGGCTATTTACGAAGAAGGCATTGGTGGCGGCTTTAGAGTTCAACGCTATGCTACTATTGGAGACAGAATTTCTGTTTTATATTGGAGTAACGTTACGCATTGGATGCCAAAACCCTTAAAACCAGAGGAATTATGAAACACGCCAGAAAAAAAGATGATACTATCATTACTCATGAGTATTTGGATTCCTTGAACTTCGGTTCAAATCCAGTTAACACTATTTCTAATATCAGTCTCGCATATCGTGTTAAAAATTGTATATGCTTATTCTATAATGATCCATTTTCAGGGTCATGGCTGATTGGTCATGGTAATATGTATGAGGGTAAATATTATGCCTCAACATTTCGCTGGATTACAAAAAAAGAAGATTTGGTGAAAATCTATGAATCAATTATTGGTAAGCCAATTGCCGAAACCCCTTTTAGATCGAATTTATGAGTATACTACAAGATATCATCGAATCATATTGCGATGAAACATTTTTAAAAGCTGATGGTTTCGATGAAGCAATCATAGGCGTCGAAGAAGTATCAATGAGGCTAATATATTCTGTTTCAAAGTGCATTGACATTTTAATTGCACGTGATGGAATGTCATGGGAAGCAGCGGCAGAATTTTTCAATTTTAATGTAAGTGGCTCATATATGGGAGCGAAGACACCTATCTGGTGTGAAGATCAGTTCGAATCTTTTAGGGATTAAAAATAATTTAAAAATAATCACCGATTTTTGTAACATTTAGAAAGTTTCAACGTATAAGTAGTCATGGAAAGAATATATAACGATATTACAGTCGATAATGTAAATTACAAATGGTTCGTAAAGCATTATAACAGCGTTGGCGATTTTGTCTATATTCAATTAGACGGCAAAGTAGTTTTCCTCGACAAAGTAGCGTCATTACCTGTTCAACCCGAAACTATAAAAATAATTATTGCTAAATTAAATAAAGCTATGAGTAAAGTGAACCCTAATTTGAAGAGTGGTGTATCTGATTTAAAATCGGATGAAAGACTTGCTGGTGGATTTGGAACCAGATCGGCTAAACAAGAAGATTTAGCTCTGCTACGTAGAGTTGTGTTAGCGAACCTTTTATGGGAAAATATTGCGTATGCAAACGGTGAAGACGTTTCAAAGCAGATTAGCATGCTGATCCCAAAATGCGATCCTACCGAAGTGGCTAATCTTGCTGTCGAAGCGAGATTGGAACAGAAACTTCGTCACACGCCGTTATTTATCTGCGTTGAAATGCTTAAGTATCCAGAACATGCTGCATTGGTTGCCGATATCTTACCAAAGATTATCACCAGAGCCGACATGATCACCGACTTTCTTGCTATCTACAAGAAAATGAATGGTGGCAAGCTTAAACCGCTTGCAGCAGCTGCAAAGAAAGGTTTATCGAAAGCATTTTATAACTTTAACGAGTATCAGTTTGCCAAGTATGATCGCAATGCTGAAATTAAACTGAGAGACGCTATGTTCTTGGTTCACCCAAAACCTGCACAAGGCAAGGCTGAACTTTACAAAAAAATCGCTGATCGTAATCTTAAGACTCCTGACACATGGGAAGTTGCCTTATCGACAGGTAAGGATAAGAAAGCCACATGGGAGAGACTGATTGACGAAAAGAAAATCGGTGGTTTAGCAATGCTGCGTAATGTACGTAACATGGTACAGGCTAGTGTTAATTCAAATAGCATTAGAAAAGGCTTAAAGAACTTGAACAGTTCAATGTTATTGCCTTTGAACTACTTAACAGCTTCGAGATTCGCACCTGAATATTCGAGAGATATTGAGGACGCTATGGTTGAATCTTACGAGAATCTTCCAAAGCTTTCTGGTAAGACGCTATTCATTGTTGACGTATCAGGGTCAATGGGTTCAGTAACAAGTGGTCAATCGCAAATGAACCGAATGGATCATGCATGTGCTATGGCGATGCTTGCAATCAATCAGTGCGAAAGCTATGAAATTGTTGCAACTGCTGGTAGCGACGGAATGCACAAAGGTGCTCACGAGCATATCAAAAATCCTAAGAAAGGCTTCGATGTCTTTCAGCAGATTATGGACACGAGAAGTCGAATCGGCGGTGGTGGTATTTTCACCAGACAGTGTATCGAATGGTGTAAAGCCAACGTATCAGATAATTTCGACAGAATTATCATATTCTCCGACTCTCAGGATTGCGATTTACCAAATCAGAGAATTCCTGCACCTTATGGTAAGTTCAACTACATCTGCGATGTGTCCTCAGAAAAACGAGGCGTAAACTTCAAGAATGTGTGGACTGCTGAAATCACTGGTTTCTCTGAGAATTTCTTGACATACATCGCTGCTCACGAAGGTCTTACTAACAAGTTTGACGAGCAGAACGAAATTTAATTAATAAAGGTACTATTTATACTTGCATATTTAGAATTAAATAGTACCTTTGTAAAAAATATTAAGCAATGGTGACTGGCATGGTTACTTCCACCATACATGAAAATCCACCATGCCACCTAGTTCTTTGCTTACAATCATTTAGATAATGGCGTCTTATACGGTTACTTCACACTTAATGGAAAAACACACCGTATTACCTTTTTCCTTATCTATTTATCAAATCGGAGTGTGTCATGGCTTGTAGACAGTGCACTGAACCTATATAAGGATCGTTCCCTTGCACCCCGACTAATGAATAATGGCGACTGAAACAGTTTCATCAACTATAAAAAAAGACAAGTTAATAAAAAACTCTGTTTCGAAACATTCCTTATTCATTTACATTACAGGGCGTTAGCTCAGTTGGTAGAGCACGAAAAACACTTTTACTCCTTTTCCCTTAATTGTGGCGTTCGTAAAAGTTACTTCAATCCTAATGACGTGGTCAGCGGTTCGAGTCCGTTACGCCCTACGAAAAACAATAGTGTTAGAGACAGTTTCATCAAAAAAAATCGAAATTTTTCTACAAAAAACTCTGTCTCGACTGTTCTTTGTTTTTAGAATATAAAAAAGTCAACATACACAAAATATGTTGACTTTTTTTGTAACCTTTTGCTAGTTCATACGTATAAGTAATAAATAATAACATACTGAAATGAAAAAAATCATTGAATCGAATTTTATTGACTTTAGGAATCCTTTAAAAATAGTTAGCACTGACAAGTATTTTGTCATTCAGCCTGACTATCAAATACAAGGGCAAAGGGTTTACATCGAATGCATAAAGGGCAAAGAATTTAAAGTAACAGTTGGCTGTCAGTCTTTAAATATTACAAAGCTTAATGCTTTATCAATTGCTTGTGAAATCGAAGGACTCGTAAAAGAACCTGTCACCTACAATCTTATTTTACCTATAGATAATAAGCGTGAGTTCAAATCTGTAAGGAATTTGCCAATTTATCTTGAATCATCCGATACGATGCATATTTCCACGAATGGGAAGGCTTATGCTAAAGAACATTTCGCTGTTGTTGTAAGGGTTATCACTCCTTTAAATGAGTATTTCAAATCTCCTTCAAAATCTTCGTTTAATACGACTACATATATTAAAAATGACCGAAGACTATACGCCGAAGAAACCAAAAGTGTAAAATTGATCTTGCAAACAATTTGCAATTTCTTTGCAATTCAATATCCTATTACAACAAACGATGATGTCAACAACTAAAATAGAATTTCCTTCGCCAGAGCTAATATCATGGCTTGTCGCAGAACGTAAGCGTCAAAAAGAACAAATGGATATGTTAAAAATTACAGAAACTGATACATATATCATCAAAAAATGAAAAAGCCAAAAATAGTTGATTTGAAACAAATTCTTGCACAATGTTTCATGATTGCCGAAGAAAGCGAGTCATTTAAAACACTTGGGTTAAACGATGAACAGATGTTATATGCCGTAACTTTGACAGCTATGAAAGAAGCCTGTGAGCAAGCAATTGTGCTTTCGGCTAAGAATGCCGAAACAAAACGTATCATGAGGCATAATGTTTATGACGATTTAATTTATACTACAATTATTGATAGAAAATCAATTCTAAACACTAAAAAACAAATTATATAATATGGAGCTAAAACTAAATAGTGACTTCTCAGTGCTTTACGATGGTAAACCAATGATGAAAGCGATTACAACCCAGAAAAGGGCTATGACAGAAGATGAAAAAAAGATTTTCATTTTAAAATTGAACCAGTTATATAAAACTGCTAACGAACTTACCGAACAGTTGGCAGAAATTTATGAATTACACTCAAACAGAAATTTGGGTGACGCAATGGTATCTATCGCCGAATGTAAAAAATCTATCAATATTTTCAATAGCTCATTACAATAATATAAACTATTATGACGAAAATGTTTAAGAGAATCATGGTGGAACTTGAAGACGGTACTATTCTGGACATAGCTGATCTTCACCAAAAAGAATATGAGGCTTTTTTAAATCTAGCCTTAAAGATTAATGATACCTATAGATCATTAATCCTTGAAGGAGCATTTTTTATCAATGAAAAAGATGAATCACAATCCATATAATTTCAAAGTAGGTGATGAAGTCATGTTAGATGCTACCTATGCCAATCATAGCTTGGTTATTATCGAAGCATTTACGCCGCATCAAATGTACGCAACTGTGAAAGTGGGTACTACCTCATGGGAAACCATGACAAACAGATTAACTCCAAAAGATGGCACTCCTAAGCGATAATTTCGATTTAGATGTTGTATTTTTCAGAATTATAACTGGAAATGACGGCGATTACTATCCGCAGATGATCTATAAGGACGAAAATGATCATGTTAGGACTGTTGGCTCAAGAATATGTATGAGTGGTGGTAATGCACCTACTGACGTAAAATTGGCAATTGCCAATCTATTTAGAGTGATGGAAAAGCATAATTTAAATGAACATCCTAATGACGAGCCTGATCGATGGAATGTCGAATTATGATTACCATACTTTTAAATTGAAGAGATATACCGAATTAAACATATATCCTGTTGGCCACTGACGATTCGATGGAATATTTTGAGCATTTGGATCGAATGGAACAATTTTTTTAGCATTTGATCTAGGGGCAATTTTCAATGGCGTTCTTTCATTACTCTTTAATTCGAAATTTTCTACACCTATTTGAATTTCTATAATGGACATATATCTTTTACTATAAATACGGAATATTACTAAAATAGTCAATGTAATTTGTAACAAAATAATTTTCTACTCGTATAATATAAGAAATATATAATGGCAATAAAATTAAACGACAGGTGTGCAAATTTTAAAATAGCTATGTCAATTGCAGAAATGCCAATTGATAATGCTGGCGCAGAATTTATTCTGGCTATATTTGATTTCCTTGGTCAGAAAAAGGGCGATGTTACCGTAAGGGATATCATGAAAATAAGAAATAAAATTACTAGCAAATATATCATTGATGCTCAACAGGAACAGAACTATTATGAGTCAATGAATGATGCTGATGAAACAAAAGACGAAAAGAAAGATGAATAGAACAAATTTAAAATATAAAATGTATTTCCTTGTATTGGGTTCGCTGCAAGCTATCAATAAGGGTGTTCAAAATGTGCACTCAGCTTTAAGATACGCACGTGAATTTGGATATACTGACGAGTTTAATGACTTTCTCGATAATGATGAAACAGTAATTTTCTTAAATGGCGGAACAAGTAATTTCGAAATGTGTGAAAATGGTTATTATCTTGGCACGTTGAATCAATTTATTGACATACTTCCACATGAAGTAAATTATTCTATATTCATTGAGCCAGATATTAACAATGCTTTAACATCCGTCTGTCTATTAGCCGATGAAAGAGTATATGATTATTCTAAATATCCTGATTACGACTCAGAAGAGTTTACATCATATGAGCAATGGCTTTTGAGTATTGGCGGAGAAAAGAATGCTATTTTAAGGGAATTATTAAGGGAGAAAAAACTAGCGCAATGACAACAGACCCAACATTCACGATTATAGTCGCTGTCAGTCTTGACGGTAAAATAGGTCATGACGATAAACTATTATGGCGCATACCCGAAGATTTAAAGCACTTCAAAGAAAACACTTTACATCAAGTGCTTCTTATGGGCTTAAATACCTTTAAGTTTTTGCCAGAGGCTGCTAAAAAGAACCGTAAGTTCATCATTCTTAATGGTAGTGAGGAAGAATTATCACATGACTCAATTTTGTTTCAATGTGCCACAATATCTGAATTATTCGAAGAACTTAAATTTGATCAATATAAGGATATCAAAAATATCTTCATTGCTGGCGGTGCAATGGTTTATGAAACAATGTTACCTTTTTGCGACAAGGCTTTGATAACAATTGTGGAAGAAAGTTTTCCAAATGCTAATAAAGACTTTCCAGCCAAAGAGTTTTTAAGAACATTTAAATGTGATACCAAAACAGCTGTGTATACTCGAAGCACCTCAAATATAGTATATTCGTTTCTCGAATATTCGAGAATACTGTAACATTTTAAAAATAATTACGTATAAGACAATGTGTGTGGTTTTTCAACTATACGCATTGTCTTTTTAATATAAATATATGAACGATAGAGAACTTATATTACCTAATGGTAAGCTAATTACCTTTAATGATCAACAATATGATGGGATAAAATTATTAAGAAACTGGCAAAAATCGGGTAATAAATTTTTTACGATGGCTGGATTTGCTGGAACAGGTAAAACGACTATTGTAAAAAAAATACTGGATGAAAGTAATCGAACAATTGCTGTTTCAGCACCTACACATAAAGCGAAAAAGGTTGTTGCAAGAACCACTGAACAGGAAGCTTTAACACTACAAGCTATTTGTGGTTTGCGACCAGATGTTGAACTATCGGATTTCAACCCAAATAGTCCACAATTCAGCGTCATTGCAATTCCTAAGATTAGTAAATATGATATACTGGTAATTGACGAAGCATCTATGATCAATGCTGACCTTTTTGAACTAATAAAAACTTTATCGAGAAAATGTTCCACCCAAATATTGTTCATGGGCGACCCTGCGCAAATTCCGCCTATTGGCGAAAAGGAAAGTGTTGTATTTAGCGATCCCTCAATAGACATACATTGGCTAACCAAAATTGAGAGGCAAAGTGATTCAAATTCATTATGTCAAATATACGACGCATTGAGAAATAACCTGAGCAGGTCTGACGGCGGTTTTAATAGGATTACAGACATAAATTCGGACGGCGAAGGAGTTATATTTACCAAGAGTAAAAAACTGTTTAGAGAGCTTCTATTGAACGAGTTCTCGTCAGATGAATTTAAAAAAGACACTGACCATGTTAAATTAATTGCATGGAGAAATGATACTGTTATGTATTCGAATAGACTGATCAGAGATAGCCTATTCGGTGTTGATGCGGATATCGTCGAAGTGAATGACTTATTAATGGGATATCGAAGCATTAGCGATGCTACACAGCAATATAATATCATTGAAAATTCTGCTGACTACAGGATTGTCACAAAATCAGACCTTGAACAGAACGCATTGGATATCTATGGATATTACGTAAAACTAAGGGAGAACACTGGATTTGGAAAGTTCTCATTCAAAGATATCTTCATTGTGGACACGAGTAAAAGGGATAATTTGCATCTATATGCTGAGTATCATGATTTTTACAGAGACATGGCTAAAAAGAGTCCAAAATTATGGAAAAAATACTATGAATTCCGCCGTAAAAATATGATTCTATGCAATATAAATGAATTTAGGAATGGCTCAGCAAGAGGTAGTGGTGACGTTATTGTAAAGGACTTGGACTACGGCTTTGCTGTTACAGGTCATAAGGCACAGGGGAGCACCTATGAAAAGGTATTCGTGCTTGAAGACGATATTGACGCCAATTGGATTGTTAAAGAACGAAATCAAATTAAGTATGTTGCATTGACACGACCATCCAAATCAGCAACAGTTTTATCGTCAAGGACAATTAATTAAAAATATTTTGACATATTTGTAACAAAATATAAAATGCATCGTATAATACCAAAACAACAGTAAATGAATGAAGATTTAAAAAAATATTGCGTGGTTTGCAACCAATTTATTGGCATCCAGTTTGTATCAGATATTGATCTGACTAAAACAGAAGCTGAGATTGTTCGTTTTAATAATGACAACAATTCGGATTATTGTGAAAGCTATAATATTTTGATTCAGGACGTTGAAACGCTTGGTGAACATCTAATGAGTCAGGTTTACAAGATTAGGGCATTTTCAATCCTTAAGCCTGAAACCTGCACAGAAGATAATATCATGTCAGAGTATGATTTTTATTCACACATATGCGACGGAGAAGTTAGACGAGGACACCCAGAAGGTGCAATTGTATATCATATCAAAGAGGTATTCGACAATATCGACAAGTACAACGAAGGCGATAACGAGAGATACGTGTTGAGGGAAATTGCACTAGTTCATGACAGCTTTAAGTATAAGGTCGATAGATCACAGCCTAGAGTCGGCGATAATCATCATGGAGCAATTGCAAAAAACTTTGCAATGAAATTCATAAACGAATTACGAATACTGCTTATAATTGAAACACATGACGATGCTTACAATGCATGGAATAGCGGCTCACGCAATGGCGACTGGAAACGTGCCACAAGCAGAGCATTGGATTTGATAAGGAAACTAATTGTATTTGATGCACTTGATTTATATGTTAAGTTTTATAAATGCGACAATGAAACAGGCGATAAAACGCAAGAATGCCTTAAATGGTTTATCGATTTAATTAAAGAATATAAAGAAAGAGCAATATGAAAACACCAATCTGTTCCATTAAGCATTTTGAAAAACTGCTTAGACAATTCGAAAAAATGGCAAATAAGCAAATCGTTGCGAACATAGTCCATGAAGAAACATACCAGCCAAAAGCAGGTACATACCTATCATTACCAGAATACCTGAGTTCAAAGGAAACTTTTAACACCGATGTATTGCACATAGCATTGTTTGATTCGTTGTTACCGAGGTTTAAGGCTGATAAGTTCAAAACAAAATCTGAATTTAAGATTAGCTACGGCGAAACAAGGTTCTTTGTGTCATATACGGTCGAAGACTCAAATCATAACAGAATGTTTATGAGCGACGAAAATTACGACATAATCGACAAATTTATTGTTTTCAGAGTATATTGTCAATATTCACAAAAAAGATTGCTGGCACGATGGAGTATCCCAATAACTTGGTAAAAGAGTGGTTCGTATTCACAGACATTGATGGAGTACTTTCAACAAGTAAACAATATTTCATGAAAAATCTCCATCCAAAATATCAATGTTACAAATTTGATCCTGAGTGCTCAAAAATTTACAATGATATAGTCAATGTTATGAATGCGCACATTGTACTTACCAGCGATTGGAGAGAGCAATTTACAATTGACGAAATGAATGATATTTTTCATTGGTCTGGAATTAATCATACTATATCAGATATTACGATTTCGTTAATGGGTGCAACATATTTCATGGAACAAGAATTGGCGATTTGTAGAGCACATGAAATATTGGAGTATGTGCATCGTTTCAAGATTAAAAAATTCATCGTCATCGATGATCTCGATTTATCGCCTTGGCTGAAAAACAATTTTGTACAATGTCCCAGATACGGCGAAGGCATTAAACAAACAGGAATAAAAGAAAAGATTTTAAATAAGTTTTTAAGTAATGATATCTAAATTGAATAACATGAATGTAGATTTGAGCGTAAACAAGTTAGTTGTTTATCAGACAAAAGACAGTGAATTTAAAGGTTTTTTGTTGAAAGACAATGGCAGTTACAGTATTAAGGTAATTGAAACCACACGTGGCATTGTAAAAGTTGGCGACGTATTCGAAATGATGGAAAAGGATTTGACGAACATTGTCCAGTCTGAGTATCCCAAACTAATGGCGGTTAGCATGAAATCATGGCATTATCGTCTTGTAAAGTATGTGCTTGGGAGCAATGCTCCTACGCCGAAAACAATGCATAATGGCTGTCCTTATTTCTGGTTATTGATTTTCTCATTGATTACCTGCCCATTTGTTTTACTTGGGAGTGTTATTTCGAAAGTTTTCGGTTTTATCGGAGCAGGTATTGAATACGTAATGAATGCTTTGGTAGATCATTGGCTTGAAAATTTGAATGATTCAGAGATTTATGACTACTCGCAAAATGATGGCGACTATTATAAACCAAATGCACTTACGAAAGCCATATCAGGTAATAAATATAATGCATTTGACCGTTTCGTATTTTTAAAATATGGTATTGATAAAGATACTAACTATGCTAAATATCGTGAACAAACGACAGTTATTTTTAACAAATGGCGTGAATGGCGTAACGAATTAAATGAAAAAGAAAGCCTATATCGTATTCAGTATCAGAAGAATTTAGCTAAGAAAAGAATTAGCGATGAAAAATGGAGAAAAAGAACTCAACCAATTAAAGATGGTATTGCCAATGCAATGTCGAGTATTGTCGATTTCTTTACGAAAATACAAAAATCCTTTACTGGTAATAATAATCTTGTAAAAAGAACTAAAGAATTCGTTGGTTTTTTTGTTACAGGACTCATGTTAACAATAACATTAGGTATTGTGTCTGGAATTGCCGCATTAATTATTTTACTCTCAGATGTATTGTCGGGTAGTTGGGGAACAATTTTCGTGGTATTTATGTATATACTTGCAATCGTTGCCGCTGTATTCGCAGTATTTTTCTTAGCAACATTAGTAGCGGGCTTTATTGATAAATGTAAAAGTAATAGGAATGCATGGTATTCGAAAATATTATTATCAGCAGTTTTCGCCCCTATTGTTAATATTGGTAAGTTTGTTGCATATTGCGTATTTTATATAGTGTTTATTCCATTAAAGTTTATTATCTTTGACGTTATCTGGAAAATCGTTTGTGTAAAGATCATCGCAGGTACTTGCATTGGATTGTTTAATGTTACAATTAACTCTGGTGGTATATTTACAGAATACTTTAGAGCAAGTTACAGTGACTACTGCCCTGGAATTGAATGGATTGATACCGATGAAAAGAAAAAAATTTAATTAAAAATAAGAATCATGTATACATTTTTAGTAGTTTCCATAGTAACAATTTTGATCTCAATATGCTTCTTCAAAGGCAATACATGGGATAAAAGACTTTTCATCCTTGGCGTTATAGCCATCTTAACAATGGTATCATTTGTCGTAATTGACTTATCGACGAGAGACAAAAACAAGGTTAAAATAAGTTATGACACAAAGCTCGAATTAGTCAGTCTAAAATTTGGTGGCGATACAATTGACATCATTAAGAAATATGCTGTTTACGATATTTATAAAATCTATAACAAGATTATCTATAAAAAAACGTATAACACACATTTAGTGTTTATGATCAGCGGTGGCGATACAACTGTTTATTATTCGACGAACGGAAAGGATGTTTTGTCAAAAGAAATCTCAAAGGTATATTTTCGCAAAAACCCTGATAATAATGATGCCTTTTCAATCATAAAGATCGTCGAATATGACAGGAATCGAAATAGGTTTTATAATCCGTTTGCTCTTAACAGATATCTCACCCATACCGTACTTGTATTGCCAAAAGCTGAATTTGATATGATTCCAAAAAGCTTTATCAGACCTGAAATATTCTTCAAATGAAAACAAGTCTACTAAAAGTCGTCCTTTGCAAAGAAAAATTGCACTGGCACAGGATTATCGAAATCTACGGTAAATTTGACAACATTTTTGCAAGTGTTATAGCTGGCACAATTGTATCGATTTTGTTCTCTATAGGTCATTATTGCCACGTTGTTATGCATGTTTTATTTGAATCCTTCTTGTACGTATTCTATCGTAGCATGTTTAAGAGTAATTTAATAAAACTCTCAGCAACCTGTAAGTTTTAAGAAATGCACATTGTACATGATTTATAAATTAAGAAACGCTGATGGTTATAGTGATCATCAGCGTTTCCTTTAAAATACAAAATATAATGAAATCAATACTTATTTATATAGCACTGCTATTTGTAGAATCAATAGCTGTCGCAGGTGTCATATTCGCAATCTATTTCTACTATGTAAAAACGAAATACAATATATCGATTGAGTATATCGATATGGTCTACGTTGTATTCTCAATAAAAATAATAACAACCAATTTCATTGCATTTATAAGTGCTGTAAATGATATTGAACCTGAACAAGTTGATACAAAACAATAAATATATGTTATACCACAAGGACAATTCAAGAATCACCGTCAAGTATATCGACGCTGACACCGAAGAAACAATCTTCGAGATTCCTAACAGGAATCACACAAATATTGGAGAGTTATTCTCCGATTTCTATGCTAGTTCAATAATGCAGAATGAGATCAAGGACGGTAACTTTCCCAAAAAAATAATTATATTAGCAGCTATTGAATTAACACACGAATAATATGATAAACGAAGAAAATTATAGCCGATTTGTCTTTTTTAAGAATGAACATATGCGTGACGGCGGCAAATTTCCATTAGAAACTGCTTTAACTGAATTAGTGAAAATATGTATTATGACTAAAGAGTATAAGCTTTATTATGGTGGTGGCTGTGAATATGAGACAATAAATCCCATAAGCGTATATGATGTTGTCTGCTATTTTGGAATAACAGGAGACCCCTACTTTATGGTGTGTATGGATAATGAGCAAGGTGATTGCTGCGACTTATATCGTTGCAATGCTAACTGCAAGATTGAGAATAAATTAATATAATAAATCATATGAGAACAAAATTAATAACTGGTCACGTGGAGCATTATTCTCCAGAAGACCCTAGCAAAGAGCTTGGTGTCTTTATCAACTATAACATCGATGGAACTAATTTAAAATTCGAAGCCTCTATTCCATACATTTTTAAAAACGGAAATTATATCTTCTTTGAAACATTGATGGTGATGTTTGACTACTTCCTAAATGGCAACGTTTATTTGAAACGAGCCTATTTGCCAGAAGATGAATTCGACGCATTGTATGACGCTAAATTCATTGACGGCTTATTTGTCGATAAGCTAGACTGGATAGACGGTTCAAGTGCCGAAAATCCGAACTAAAAAAAGGGAAGCAAATTAAATTTGCTTCCCTTTTTCATTTGTACAATGTACCGAATTATAATTGACTAAGTTCATTCATAATTCGCAATGCAACATTAACCTTTGTCATGGATTGCATTGCCACCCATTTAATAGTTTTATCATGATCTATAGCAATGTTTCCCCAAAAATGCTTTGATAAGTCCTGATCATCATAGATTTCAACCGTGTTCTTTAAACCTAAGAATTCTGAAATTACAGAGACTGTGCTTGTAGCACTTCCACCGAACTTCCAAACTTCCTCAACGTCAATAACCAAATCGCCTTCCCAAGGTTTTGACGACAACATTTCCTTTATGACTACTGGCAATTTAACAGGCTTGCTAAACGTAGCCTTGTTAACTAGATATCGTTTGATTAGAAGCGGAATCTTATGTTTAGACAAACCGAATCCGCATAATATCGGTGCTTTATTGCCTGTAGCTTCTAAATCATTCAAATAAGTTAAAAATGTTTCAATGATCAAATCTTCACCAGAACCTGCAATTTTTTGGAAGTTTCTTTTTATCTCTCCGTTAACCATTCCCATTGTGCCATAAGATATGGCGACAATTTTACAAAATTCAGGATACTTCACAGCAGATGTTTCGTAGGGAAAACTGAATTCATCCCTGTAGCCACTCCTGATCTGCATCCACTGATCATACATGCCTTTGTTGCCACTTTCAAGGGCATCTAGCGTGGGATACTCTAACACACTATCTATCGATACAAATAACATCTGATAGATGTTTGCACGATTAAAAACCGTTTTAATTAAGTCCATATTATTACAATTATTTATATTTTTTACAAAGATAGGGTATTTATATGAAATGGACAAGAAAATTACGCCTACACCGACAAATATTTCCAAAGGTTTTTGGAATGATATTATGACAGATAATAATTCAACTAGATATAGCATGACTAAGGTTGGATCATTGATGGGTATGCTTATGATGTTTATCGTCATAATGGCATCTACGATAATCATGGTTGGTAAGCAAGAGATTGATCACGTGTTAATCGTAGAGATAATCGGGTTTACTCTAACAGCGGTTGGCTATAAAAACGGCTTTGGGTTTAATGTTAGTAATAAAATTGGTAGTATGGACGCCGAAACCATAAATGCCATCAATGCTATAAATAATAACAATAATGGCGTAGCAGGTGTCAACAACGTGATGCCAAAAATGCCTGATGTTCCAGCAATGCCTACGATAGCAACGATACCAGTTGTGGCAGTTGCAGATATGCCGCCATCAAATTCACAGATAGAAGAAAATCCCCAGAATTAACCAAGTATAAACTTGATTAATTTGAGGATTATTGACTTGTTTTGCTCCTTTACTTTTGCGTATATCTCACTGATTTCAATAAGATCATAATTAAGTAAACTATATTCCTGATAATCCTTTGAATGCTTTAGAATGTATTCAATACATTCCATGCGTTTCTGTTCGCTTAATTGACGTTTAAGTTCCATGTTTTTAACCAAGTCATCGCCATAGCCTTCAATATCTCTGGCAAACATCGTCATAGACCTCTCATTTTCGCTTTTTATTTGCTTAATCTCGGCAACGTACATGCTTTTTGAAACTGGCTTGTCTGCGCCAATTTCTATGACTTCTTCCAATAATTCCCTATCTTCGTCGCTTAAGGTATTAGACTTCTGGTTTTGGTTTAACTGGTTTTGGTTTTTTTGTGTCATCGGCTTTAAATGAATTTTCTCTCATTTCGTCTAATTCTCTATAAAATTGCGATGCTTCCTCTTGTAAGTCCTTTTTTATGTTTGCCATTTTTGCTGCGAACAATGCTTCCTTTTCAGCAATCTTTTTATTTGTTTTTATAAGCATCTTAACAAAATCAACAAGCGTATCGAGTCCTATGTCTTGCTTGGTCGGTGAAACAACAATAAGCTTGCCTTCTTCTGACTCGCCCACAATCTCACAATTCACCATTGGGTTTCCAACGATAGCCCATTTAGCTGGAACGCCTATTTCTAATTCGTACCATCCCTCGACAGTATTTCTACTTATTGTAATAAGGACGCCTTCCAAAGGTTCTAATAACTTTTCTAGTCTATCCATAATTAAAATATATAGCTTAGGAAAATTCCAATGGAAAACCATAGAATTAATTTTTCGTATACAGATAAAATAAACTTGGTATCATTGCCCATTTTAATTTTACTATATGCTTTAACGGAAATGTCAATAACGATATGCACTAAAAAAATAATTGACATAATAAATGCCAATTGATATGCCTCTTTCAAAATTTGTATAATCATTTTATATATTTTTAATTTATTTTTGGTCTTCTTGATAATTTTCTGGTTCGTTTTCCAAAAAATACTGATCTACCATTCCGATTTTTGAATTTATTAAAATAATTTCGCCAATAATGTGTAAAATGTTTTCAAGTTTTGCACGATAGCTAAGAGTTTGCGAATTTGCGCACTCATTTAATTCGATTTCTGCTAAATATTTTTCAGAAGATAGCTTACTTAGTAAATCATATTTTAAATTATCCATTTTTTTTGTAAAAGTATAAATAATTTATAACAATTGCAAGTTGTTTTAAACTTTTTCAAGAATTTCTTTTTTTGGATTTAGAGATTTGTTAAAAATATTATAAATTTCGATCAAAATATTCATATCATTGCTATTTTTTTGATTTTTATAATTAAAAATGCCTCGCCAAAATTTATCTAACTTATGAATGTCAATAGAATCCTTATCGGTTCGACCATCTGTTTTATAAACATGATGAATATAGAACGAATAGAAGTAGGACTTTAAATCAGCATTGTCCGAAAAAATGATTTTCTCTTTTTCGAAACCTTTACACACTTCGTTATAGCACCAATTATAATGATTACACATATCGTCGCTATTACTTAGAGTTTTTACGTCTAAATAATAATCATATATTTTATGTAATAAATTTATTGTGAAGTCACGATAAAGTTCCGCCCTAATTATTACGATTTTTACTTTCTGATCTGCCATTGTTCTTATAGTTATTAAAATATTCTGATGCAAATATACTACAAATATCGATACCACCAAATTTTATATTCTAAAAAATGTTTTGTATAAAAAAACAGGATATCTAAGTATAAATAGTCATACTTAAATATCCTGTTTCAAATAAAGTTTATGCGACAATTATTAAATTCTCGTATTGTTTTTAACGTTTACGAAGTCAGACGCTTTGTATTCGAATAAATGTTTCATTTTATCGAAATCACCGTTAACGACTTCCTTACCCACAGTGTTTTCGCTAAGCATTTTTTTGCTTTTCTCTACAGTGAAGATATTCTTGTTAGCGTCAACGTAGTACTCAAACAATGAAATGATTTCAGAAATGCCTTCGTTAATGCCAATTTTATGAGTGGTTGTATCAAGTTTATTGGTATAAGCATTTCCAAGTCCGTTTAAATTTAATGGAAACCATGCTTCGTCAATCTTTGTCATTTCCTTGGCTTCGCTTAATGTAAAGTCAATGATATGTGATTTGCCGAATTCATCAAAGAATTTGCCGCTAATATAAGATTCATTAACCTTTTTAGCATTAGCTGTAGGCTGAGTGTCTTTGTTATACATCGGTTGATTGTGACGCATATCCAATTTACGTAATCTCATTGCATAATTCTTATCGCCCATATCCTTTTTCATTCTGTCTTCGAACTTCTGATCAGGTTTGATTGAATAGTCATAGTCGCCAAGTCCTAGTCTGTAGCTGTCAACCTCGTCTTGTTCCTCAGTGCTCAAGTTTCTCTTAGGTACTTCATCGCCACTTTCATTAGCTGAATTACCAACGTTCTTCAAAGCAACACCCTTAGTTTTCTTAAGTTCTTCTTTTTCAATGTCTGAACTAAGTTTCTTAGGGTCTTTGATTTCGGTTTGCTGATCTTTCCACTGCAATTCTTTCTCAACGTCGATAATTTCCTTTGTTCCGCTGTGCTGCATATCCTGTTTAAAGTTTTTGCTATTGTCGTTACCCAATCTGTCAACATTTATAAGCGATGGAGTTCTCTTGTCCTCTGAAATGCTTTTCAAATTTGATTGTAAGTCTGATAGTTGTTTCAACTCCTCATTTAATTCTGAGAATATCTTATTTTCTTCCATATTGTCCTCTCTGTTATCTCTATCCATTTGTCTTTGCTGATCACGTGGATGGTTCTTAATCGCCTTGCGATACTGTGTTGCTAGCGTTCTCAATGTGGGAATACCATCATATTCCATGTTACGTTTAAGAATAACTTCAACCTCTGGTTTGCTGTTATAAACGCTATGACTTGTTATTTTTAACTGACCGTTTCTATATTCAATTGGCTCATAAATATAAGGTTCTTGCCAAGTGCTCTGACTATCGACAACGCCAATAGGGTCACCATCGGAATCCTTTGCCATGTTTATCAGGGCATTAACGATATTAACCAGTTTCTGAACTCTAGGATCAGCCTTAATTATTCCGCCTTCGCTCATATCGCCTTCACTCATGCCACTTGAATTCATTGTATCATCCATTTCGCCACCCGAACTCATGCCAGTATCCATTCCGCCACCGCTACCAGCTTTTACTGACATACTTGCTGGGTTATCATCTATCATTGATGTTTCTTCGATATTTTTCATATTATTTTCTTTTACTTTTTCAGGTAATTTATTGGTTTTTGTCGATGCAAAATCCTTTACATCGTTAGGCTTCATAGAACTAGCCGCTTTTTCAACTGACGAACCAACTTTACTTGGTTCAATTTCGCCAGTCTGTACGGCTCTAACCATGCCCATAAAACGTTGCTGTGCTTTTGAAACAGCCTTTTCATCCATTATACTTTCTTCCAAGTCTCTTAGATTATATCCGTCAGCGGCTAAACGTTTGTTTACTGCTCTTTTAACGGCTTTCATCAGACTATCAAAAGTCATTCCGCCATTTGGTTTAAGATAATCATACATCGAATTAACATCAGATAAATCATCCCAGCTTATAGGCAACATTTTATTAGCTAAAGTCATGGCAACGCTATATAAAGCTTCGCCAGTTAAGTTTGGAATATCTTCTTTAGTTAATTTTCTACCCAAAGCCTTAACATCTTCTCTGGTACTAAGTTTTTTACCCATTGGTGCAACAGATTCCGTTTCAATGTTTGCTGTATCGAACTTATGTGACTTCATTTGATTGTCAATCACATTAAGATCAGAATTGCTCATGTTTTTTGTCTCATTTCCATAAGCATCTGACTTATCGGATATATCGGATAATTCGGCTTCTCTATCGAGTTGTTCATTTTTTACACCTGATATTCCGTCCTCTGGTAAATTTTTGTTTTCAGGATGTGGAAAGTATGAATGAGGTTGAGTCATATCATTGTGTAATAAGTCAACGTCTTTGGGTCTCATTCTCGCAATATCTTGACCAACATATAATGGCGAATTGTCATCAATATTTTTTATTTTTTCATTTGTTTTTTTTGATGCTGGTAATTCGCTAACACCAATACCGTGATTACTTCCTGTATGCGATGCTTTATAGTCTTTGTTCAATTTATCATACATTGAGAAATCCTGTTCTTCATTCAACTGGTCATAAACTTTTGCAAAATAATCAGCCTCTGCCAAGTAGTTTTCCTGAATCACTGTACCCTGCGGAAAGATAGGTTTACGAATTGGTGATTTAGATGAATTTCCTAATAGATCGCCGTTAGCTGCCCAAGCCGAGGGGCCCGCATATGCTCCAGAACTAGATGAATTTGTTTCTTCGTCAAGTTCGGTGGCTGTTTTGCCTGCTTTATCTGCTACCTTTTCAATTGCATCGTTTTTCAGTTTATTTATACCTGATTTGTCACGACGTTTCTTTTCTTTTGGTCTAGCCATTTTATATTTCTGGAGAAACTTAGGACTGTTAAGAATATAGTCATTGAAGATGATATTCATAATGGTTTCATTATAATGATAGCCGTAACGCTCCTCTCCATTGATAGCCATATCGTTATAGAGATTTGTTAGCTTGGGGTCTGAAAAAACTAGAGTCTCCATTTTACCTAATTTAAAGATTTTTTTCTTTAAGGATATCTCTCTTTCATTTAGTAAATTGTCAACCTCATTTAAATTAGTTACACTCATGATTTATATTTTTATTAAATTTTGCTTAGGATAAAATTCATCAAGCCATCCATTTTCCCATGAATTATTATACGCAGATACACATGTAGATCGAAATTCCATTCTTGTATCACAAGTCAACGAAATTTCCTTACAGCGTTCCTTAGTCCAATAATTTGGTGCTTTTCTCATTATTTTATAATTTATTCATTATCAATTAGTTAATTCCAGTTTTCCAAAACTCTTTCTTCTGCCATAATACCTTGAATATCTGCTCCATAGAGTCTTTAATAGTCCTTATCAACTCGCTTCTAGCAGCACCGCTTTTATTGCTGAGAGCCTTGCCAACTTCTTTATTCAGAGATTCTTCTGAGAATTTGCGCAATTCGTCTTTTACAATTTTCTTTATATCGTTTTCGGTAAATTCCATAATTTATAAGTATTCAATATATAAATACGTTAATAATGAATAAACGTATTTATATATTGAATTTAAATGCTATGTGATATTACTTTAGTGCTCTGCCTATAAAGTATCCACCCACAAGTGCTGTTGGCGTTATAATGAGCATCTTATTCTTTCCAATGGATATACCCACTCGCTGAATGAAGTTAGGTTTTACGGTTACTTTATCTAACTGAGGTATGGCATAACTGGAAATATCAAATGTTTTAAAATATGGATTACTATTTGACACACTAAATGCCACTGGAAATCCTTCCTTGCGATTATCCTTCCAAAAGAAGTCTACAAACTGAGTGTTGATTAAATCGAACTGATTAAACATGATTGCAGGCTTAACTGTGCCCTTTAAAGCCGTCACATTCTTCACATCAATGTTGAACTTAAGATAGTTCGTGCTATCCTTAAAATTGACTGTATTATGCAGAGAATCGACTGTCACTTTTGGATTGCTAAGAGAGTCTATTATTACATGTGTTTCAATCAATGCTGCTGTGATCACAGTATTTTCCTTCTCAGCTTTCTTTACCCTTGCAAGCAAATTCTTTTCATTTGATGATAGATTATTGTTCTTATCGGTCAAGTCCTTTACTTTGCCTTGTAATGTTAATTTCTCTGCTACTATCTCATTATATGCGTTCGTTGTAAAGGAAATGCTGTCAACCAAGGCATTTTTCAGCTTAGTTTCATTTTCCAGTTTATCCTTTAGATTTCCGACCTTATTGGAGTATAGCATCCAGCCACCGCCAATTAATACTATGAGAGCAATGACAATTATAATTATCTGCCCTATGTTTATCGTGATTACACGTGTTGTTCCTGATTCTGCCATGATATTGATTTTTATTGATTGTTGTTGGTATCGCCTAAATTTTCGATCCAATATTTATTAAATTCGTCGTAATTTGCTTCGAGCCTACTTGTTATCTCGCTATTTTCCTCATTATCCTTGTTAAAGTTTTCAGAGTATTTGAATTCCACACCAGTTGAATTATTCACTGGTGGTACAGTGTAAGTGAATTCCAATTCATTGTTCACAACTCCGCCCCAGAATACGAAATCGTCATAGACTTCGAGATCATAATATTCGATATTCACATTTATGTCTTGAAATAAGCCATTTATAATACCTTCCTCACGCTCCTGATCATTTTGAGTTGCTTTATTAATCCTATCATTGTCGCTGGTGCTAATTTCAACGTCCTCATTAAGCTTTCTGGTTATTTTAAGCATTTCACGCATGGTCATGTCTGATTTTTCAACCTTGTGAAAGTGTTGCATTATTCTGGAAATTTTGTCTGTATTAAAAGAGTTCATATTATTTTTTTATATAAATACTTATATTGTAATTTGTTTTATAAACCTTGGTATGTTGAAATGTGGTACGCAGAAGGTGTCCACGTCGTAATAGTTGCTCATGAAAACGATTCCGCCACTCTTATTAATGTCCTTATGATAAAAATCAAATTCGACACATTTAAGATTTATTCCATATTTTTCACATAAATGCTTTGAAAGTTCTGCCAGCGAGTCCATTTGTTGGTCTGTTATAGTTTCCCAATAATAATAACCATAATACTTCATTTCGGTTATTTCGCCTTCACAGACTTCGTTAAGTTGGTTATTAAAGATATGATCGCCTTTCATTAAAGCACCCATATTTTCTAACACAATACTTATGTTATTCTTATTATAAGCATCAATACCAAGATACTTGCTATAATATTTAGGGTCATAATGCTCAAATATTTCGCCATTTCTAGCGATTGTATAGGTATTCCATTCTTTACAAACGCCATTATCCTTATTAGCAAGTCTGATAAGATGGTTGTGATCTTTACGATTGGAGATATTCACAATTATTTGAGTCTTTTTAGTTTCGGTGCTGATATAATTTTTGCACGTCGCAGGGTAGTCTTCAATATTTATATTAATCATAGTTAGCCTCTTTCTTTATAGAATTTTAGTATTGATTCATAAACTGATATATCATCCGATCCGCCAGATATCCATATAATATCTGTGTATTTTAATTCGTATCTCGGAGTTTCAAAAGGTATAACCACTGTATCAATGCTGCCGCCCATTAAATAGCTAGGCTTTTTACGACCTATCACATATCCAGTCTTCTCTTGAAAATGGTCGTGGTAGACATCAATACCGTCCACCACGCCAATTTTATTTAGTTCTGTTTCCATTATAATGCATTTATTGTTAATGACGATATATCGTTCTCGTCTAATTGAACGTCGATAATATAGTCTGGATTAATCTCATGATTATGCTCTATAACTAAAACCTTTCGCATATTGCTCTTAATCAGCTGTAGAATCTCGTTAAATTCCTCAATGCTATCGGCACTCAATTTACCCATAACTTCATCGAGCATGAATATAGTTGGCTTTACCTTAGCATTTATTTGATTTAAAGCGAATTTTAAAACAATCGCTGAAAATGTGCGTTCCTTTCCAGATGCGCTAATACAGTCAATGATAGACAACGGACGGCTATTATAAGCCAACTTCGGTCTCAAATCATCCAAATCAAGCCACACTTTAAACGTTGATACTGATAGTATATTCGCTAGAGTATTATTTATTTTTGGTATGATATAATTCACAAGCATTTGTCTTGGAATACCGTCTCTGTGAACGCATTTAATATATAAAGCATATACATTATCAACATGTTCCTGTGCCTTAAATTGTTTAACAAGCAATTCAATTGAAGCTATTTTACCATTAGCTTCGCTAATGCTTAATCGTTTACTATATATTGAGGCTTGCTTGATCTTAAGATCGTCAGCATATTTAGCTATCTTGGCGTCAGCCTGTACAATTCGTTCAGACAGCTTACGATTTTCTTCGATCTGACTAATACTTTCGCCGTATCTAACTATCTTTAAATTGATAATATCTAATTCCAATTCACTTGCGTGAATATGTAATGGGATTGTTTGAAGTTCGGCGGCAAATTTTTGACGTAACAAAAAGTCATTTTTCTCGTTTGCCAAAACGCCAATTTCATCAAGAATTCCGACCATTTGAAGATTAAGGTCTTTAATGGTTTCTCTGATTACGTCAATATCTTTGTTATAATCAGCAATTGAAGCCTTAAGCAAAACAATATCATTCTTTTCATATATATTAATCTGATCAGCTATAGCATACATATCTGTTTTCAATTCAGACATTTTTAATTTAATGTGTTCATTGTTATCATCAACATGCTGCTGACATAACGGACATGTGTGACCGCTTGTCCCTTTATTAAAGGCTAGTAATTCGTTCTTTTTCTGTGAACCGTCTTTTTTTAGATTATGTATTTTACCATTAATTATTTCAATCTCGTGATCTTTTTTACTAATATTTCCATCGATGTCCCTAATTTTTAGATTTAAAGCATATTCATTGGTTCTATGAGCATCTTTCATGGCGATTAATTCGTCATATCTTTTTTCGTCGTAAGTATCTTTCAACACTGACATACTGGTTGTAACAGTGTCGATTCTTTTCTGATAGTCCGCAATATTGATTTTATGCTTATCGACAGTTCTATTAGCCTGTTCAATATTCATATTATATATTTCATCGTCTATCTTATGCATGTCCTTATGTAAAGTATCGACATACTTTCTGCCCTCTACCATAGATTTCTCAATACCAGCAACTTCAATGTTTTCAAGCTCCTCGATCTGTAGAGTTAATTCGTCAATCAAATTCTTTAGTCTAATTGTTTCATTCTCAGAATTTTCGACATTACAATTAACACGACCTTTTTCGGCGAGTCGTTTTTGATTCTTTTTACATGCGTCCAGTTTCTTATCAAATATATCCAAGCCGCTATCAAATAACAGGGAATCAATGAATGTTGCCATATCATTCGACAGAATCTTATTCAGGGTATCGGCTGTTGTAACGACTATACGCATAAAGTTGTCATAGCTTCCGATTAAGGATTCAATGATTTTCTGGGTCTTTGATCTTTGTTCGTCGCTCATTTTATCCAATGAATTCTGATCGTCCATTTCATCGTCAGGATTTTGCATTAAATAATAATTCAATGTCGTTGGAGCACCATTAATCGAACCGTCTTTAGCTTTGGTGATAGTGGTTCTTTTCTTTATACCGTAATATTCTGAATTGTATTCGAATACCATATAGCCATCACAGAATGTCGCACCGTTTCTATTATTAACATATCTTGAGTCGCCATATTTAACACGACCCTCGGTCTCAATGGATTTATTATATAAAAGATATGATATGAGCTTTATAAGAGTTGTCTTTCCAGCTGTATTCTTGCCTGTGATCTGAAATAGACCATCTAGTTGTCGCCAGTCAATTTCAATCTGTTCATATGATGCAAAGTTTGTACCGCCGAATTTAATAATATTAAAGTTACCACCGATATCATCCGTATGATCTATCTCCAAAGATATTTCATCATCTAAAGCTATTACATCAGCAATTGTGGCATTCTCTACGCCCATAGCGTCCAAATGCTCAGTGAAAATGGTTTGCTGTACGTTTGTGTCATTCACATTTAATAGTGTCACATCTTCACCCACATTGATTTTACTATCAACAATAAATTCGTTTTTATTGGAGATTGATGTAACGCTTGGGTACTTAGTCTTAATGAATGCTACCAGTTTATTTTCATTGACAGTATTTCTCACATATGGTAATGTTTTCCATATGAATCGAACTTTCATGAATTTTGTCGGTTCGTCTATGTCGATATCAATATCATCAAAGTCAATGAATGACGATATGTCGATATTTTTGAAAGAATAGTCGTTAGCCAGCGGCTTTTCAATGATTGTACCAGTTTCAATATTCCACTGCAAATAACCATGAAAGTTATCATCGCCTTCGCCAAAATTCTGTGCAATTGGCGAAGAAGGATATGCTCCAAATAATTTTGAACCTGAAACAGTATCCTTATAGAAATATTGTTTCTTATGAATATCGCCTGCCATTAAGAAGTCGCCATTAAAGTCTCCGATGTTTCTTAATGACTTCTTAGTCATTTCAAAGCCAGCGAATGTTTGCGAGCCGCTGATAGGGTCGTGGAAAAGATCGATATATGTTCTGCCAGCAATTTTTTTACCAGCAAGTTCAATACCTTTTTTACTTAGCCAAGGCGAGTTCTTGAATCCGCCATGATGCCAAACGCACCATGTGACATTTTCATCGTCATAGAAGTCAGTGGTATCGTAATATATAATGTTTTTATTGTGAAGAGTCTCCACAATAGCTTTAACCGAATCAATTCTATTAATATTTACTTTACGAAAATCGTGATTACCTCTGGTAATTCTAACTGGTGCGATAGCTGCTAGTTTATCCAAAAAATCAGATGCTAATATCAGCTGTTCGCCCTGCAAATCAAGGTAATCATGAACTAAGTCGCCGCCAATCAAAATACGATCAGGGACGTCAGCCATCAAAGCGATATATAAATTGTTGAATACGTTTATATATTCCTCATTTCTGGTCGGCAACTTTCTAAGATGTATATCCGCAAGGTGTGCAATCGTTTTTATTTTACTCATTATTAAATATATATTTTGCAAATATATGCAATTAATGCGAAATAATCAATGATTTTTTTGCTAATCGTATATTAAATGCTTATTAGCTCTCAATCTGGTCTTTATATAATTAATCTTGTTTGAAATGCGGGTACTTGTGGTATTAAACTCTTTGCCTATTTCGTTATAATTATAGCCGTCCATATATTTCATGCTAAGCATTATGAAGTCCTCATTAGAAATTTGCTTTGATAGAAAATCTAAAGTATTATTTGTCTCGTATGCAATAGATGCATTTGTGCTCGTGCAATTTACATATCTATCCTCACTATTTGCTTTTCGAGTACAATTACTTTTAATTACATTTTTCATATAATTATTGGCAATGTTATAAACCCATGTGCTAAAGTCTGATTTTTTATCATCAAATTTACTTAGATTGACGAATATGCTTACCATTATGTCTGCAACATAATCATCAATATTGTCATCGGATTGATTATATCGATCATACTTGACGTGAATCAATTTTTTAATAAGCTTCTTGTACTTAAAATAAATATGTTGTTCTGAATTCTTATTTCCTTTTAAAATATTTTGTATATGGATCGTATCTGTCTGATTCATGCATTCTAGTTATAAAATAGTCATCAATAGTTAATGCTCTCAATGTAAATAAGGCTTCAACTACTCTTTCATCACCTTCATACCTACGCAACTCGTCCAAATCATCGTTATTTGGCAATGCAATTATTTTAACACGTTCCTCACAGTCAATATATATAGATTGTAATTTATAAAATAATTCCACGCTGTTTTTATAGGCATCGGGGTCTAGCAATATTACAATATTTGGTTTCAGTTCTTTTATTTTAAAGAATAATGCCTCGGAAATTGTTTTTCCAAGCATTGGTATTGTGTTTATAGGCAAACTTAGCATTTCAAATGCACCTTCTACAAGGTATACGGTCATATCCCAATTTATTAAACCCTCATTGAAAATGATCCTAGATTTATCGGATTTAGGATTATCGTAAGGCTTAATTTTTTTATTACCTATGTCATAATTTCTTGCAACAAAATAGTTTACTATACCATTTTTATCATATGACGGGATTATAATTCTTTTTTTGTATTTACCTTCAATGCAAAATCCTATGTTATATTTGATCAATAGTTCTCTACCAATTTTTCGAACATTAATCATATAGTTGTATGCTTCAAAATGAGCAACATTTCCAGCTTCCATCTGGGAAAATAGTATCATTTCTTTGGGCAACTCAACTGGAACATATTCAATTTCTTCTTCATATTCGTCAAAACCATCATATGACGCATTATAAATTTGAAACATTTCGTAATCAATTTTCGATCCGTATAAGTATATAAGTTTACCGAGGCTTCCACTAAATTTTGGGTCGTCGCACTTCCAGCATCTAAACATACGCTTAGCGGTGTTTATTTCAAGGTTGCTCTTTCCGTCAGAGTGTGACAGACCTTCGTTTTCCTGACAGCGTGGGCAATTCACCTGAACTTGTTCAGATACATTTAAGCCTTGGGCGTCAGGGAATACGTTTTGTATTAAACTATGAAATTCTTGACCTCTAATCATGCCACAAACTTAAACAAAAAATGCCGAAAAACAAAACGAATTCCAGCATTTTTATCTCTTATCCTACATATCGCTAAATGTCTTATAATCTTTTAAATACGGAAAAATTTCGATCAATCTGTTCATAAATCCGACTGGATATATTTTAAAGTTAACCCCCCATCGTTGATGCATGTCCTGTAATTCCGAAAATAGCTCAATAGTTTTCTGCTTTAGTCCATCTGAATCGTCGGAAACATTGTAATCATTGTAAGTAATACCGTCGCTATTGACAACTGGTTGCGGCGCATTTGGTAAACCTGCTAACTGTGCTCTTAACTGCTCTGATTCTTCCGTCAATCTTGCTACCTGTTCTTCAAGCCATAATTTATTATCATTGCTTTTGTTTATGATTTTCGATTCGTCTGGCGTGTTAATGGATGTTTCCTTTACTACTTTAACATCAATATCTGCTAGTAGGTCTTCCACCATATCAATTGCCTTTTTCTGACGTTCATGTTCAGCATCTATTACTACTGGCTTAGCAACTGTCTTAATAACTGGTTTAGTCACTGCTGCCTTAGACACTTTCACTTCTTCCTTTTTTACAGGCTTATTGTCTGTTTTTGGCTTAGCTAATTTTAATAAATTTTTATTACTGGTAATTCCTGTCTTCATTTTTATATAATTTTATAATAAATACTATAAAAGTATAAAAAGTGTATTGTTAGCAATAAAAAACCCATCATATATCTCTACATGATGGGTTTTGGTTTGGGGATAAATCTACGAATATTTATTCTGGTATGTTTGCGTTTAAGTGAGCAGTCATACCTAACTTGTCATTCCAAATAAAGGCATCAGCAGCTTTAACAGCCCCAATAAATCCTTTCTTGTGATGCCATTCCTCTGTGCCTGTTAAAGACGAAAGATATCTTATGATAACACCGTTTTCTTCATTGATAAGAGTGTCCTTATTAAAATCAACATTATGTCTATAAGACTTTTTTCTGTGTTGGTGACCCAAATGCCATTCATGGAATCTGGTTTGACTCCATAATTGTTTCGATTCGATATCATTAGCCATTATAAGCGGTAACGATGTTTCCTTTTCTTCGCTACCATGCGTGAATCCAAGTAGAACCTCATGGTATCTATAGTATTTCCTTGGAGAAGCACCATTGTCAATAGTGACTTGTGGATCATTATTGAACCAAGCACTAAGCACTGAACCTAAGTAAAAACTTCTCTCAAAGTCATGATTTCCAGGAATTACCAATACATCAACTGGAACATTCTCCAATTTCAGTAAATTAATGGCATCGGCAAGCAATGCTACACCAACCTCAAATGTTTTCTGCCAGCGTAAGTCTTCATCCTGTGGTGTGCCATGCGTTGTAGTATTATTCATATTATCGGAATTGAAGAAGTCATTTCCAATTGGAAATAATATCCTCTCGTAATTGAACGATGATGCCCTTTTTAGAAGGGTTGTTAATGCCGTTACAAATCGATCACGTGCGATCTTTGTGTCGTAATTTTCGCCTGTTTCGCCATTCCAGCCCAACTTACCGATATGTAAGTCAAATAGTGAAAGCTCTAATAAGTTATGTTCGCCATGTACGTTTTTTTCAAATAAACTTGGTTGAACTTGTGGTAACTTGTAGCTTTTAACAATGTTTTCAAGAATTTCGCCAAGGTTTACAGCTTCAAATAAGGGATTGTTTCTTTCGAGTTCCAGCTTTACCTGAAAGTTTTGAATAGTTATAGGATCAACAGACTTAAACGATGTAACGTCCCATTTATTTACTATCTGCTTTTTGATCTTCCACATCGCATTGTCGATCTCCGCTGCCAGTAGTAATTGCTCAGCAGTTTTGATGTGACCATTTGGGTAATTACTGCCGTTTTTCCATTCGATATTAGCTACTTTACCCTGTATTTCGAATTTAAGCTGCTCGTTTTGAGACTGGTTGAATTGTGCTGTTTCTGGTGGATTTGCTTGAACCCTTATCTGAGAATTATCTGTAAACGTGACTGTTTGTGCGCCAGCATATACTTTATCCGCACATATTTTAGAATTAGCCAAGCTTATAACAATCGGTTCTTGTTTGGTGCATTTGGATAAATATTCATCGTATTTATCCATAAACAACACATAATCCTTAATATCTATAGTTTTTTTATTGAATTTGTCAACGACTTTACGCTTTACGTTTTTAACGTATGTGTCAGCATATCCTGATTTAACCGATGCTATTGTTAGTGACGTGTTATTATCGATAGCGTAATCGATAACTTGCATTCCCTTTAATATTCTATCTCTAATCATTCTAATTAATTTTTCGCAAAAATAACTTATTTATTTGTATAATGCAAGTGAATATTAATACTCATATAAATATGTTTCCCATAGACTTTAAAATATTTATAGCTTTATCAATAATCTTACAATTTGTTAAAAAGTCAACTTCCTCAGATATGGACAGATCAAACCACTCGCCGTTTTGTCGGGCATACATATATCTATTATGCAAACTCGTTTCTATTTTAGACGCATTAACAGATTCATATGATTCGATTAGTTCTAATTTCTCTGGGTTGCCAGTGTTTAACTGATCAATCCGTTTACTAGGATTGATAGATATACCTATTTTGTACTTACCATCGTTAGACCTTATTAAGTATACCTTTTTCATAGATTATTTAATAATTCCCAATAATTTTAATCCAGCATATCCAACACAATAGGAGTCACTTAAGTCAAAATTGGTATCCTTTAGCTTACCATTTTTGTCTACCATCCACTCAATATGTGGTTCAAGTTTTGCTACCTTTTTTCTAATAGCTTCTTTTTTATTATCCTTTAATTCAGCAGGCCATGACATGACTTCAACAAGGATACCTTTCTTTTTCTCGGTGTGCACGAATTCAGATAGAAATGATTTTCTACTATCGCTAACAGAAATCTTTATAGGAAAAACATCGAAAATCTCGTGTAGAATGAAACGTGCCATACCATTAAATGCATGTAGTAAAGCCACTGTGAAAGCATTATTACTTCCACCGATAGGTTCTTCAATAATTATATTGGTAATAACGCCATTCAACTCGGTTTCAATTCGTTGTTTGTATTGAATGCAGTAATTCTTAAAATTATTGGCTTTATGAATGTCTCTGGTTTCTTTAGGCACATCCTTGTTAGCAGTTAAGGCTAAATGCTTCATTTCGATTAACTTGCCTTCTGAGTTCCATAATGAAGACCCGACGTTTGTAGTTGACAAATCTAATGACCATATATATTTTTCCATGTTTAGATTTTTTTAGTTTTGTCTAGTCCGTCAATCAACTCATTACAGTGTTTCGGGTTATTTATGTATACAGCTATCAAATCAGTAACAACTGATCCGATTTTTAAGCCCTTTCCAAGGCAATAAAGCTTTAACTTACTGTGTAGCTTACCATCAATAATAATTGACTTCTGCTTGCCTTTATCGTCGTTTACAATGCTCATCTTTTATATTTTTTTTATAAATACTATCACTTTTATAAAAAAATATAAAAATTTACAATTTATTTCAAATATAATAATTTTCTTAATTTCCTTTCCACCTCTGGACAACGATTATATGCGTCTATCTCGTATTTACGTTCCTCATAAGGCACTTCAAATAATTTAACGGTATCATTCATCCATATGTTATACTTATAGCCGACAGCTGGCTGTACCAGTAAACCCTTTTGCATTTGATCAAAATGAATGAATTCATGCGAAAGCAATGTAAATAAATTATATGAATCATTCTTTGCTATAAACAGGTTATATGAATTAGACTCAAATTCGTTTTTTGTTATAAAGCCAAATATTTGCGTATCATTCTTATCAAAAGATAGCGGCATATAATATATATTAATTCTGGCTGTATCATATCCAAAAATACGATTAATCAAAACCTTTATAATCGTATCGGCATCATCTATACTAGTATAATTATTAACTATAATCGTTTCTGGAAATCTAAAGGAATTCATTTTTTTAGGCTTATGCGTAAAAATTAAGAAAAAAACAATAATCACTATTACGACTGCGATTATCACATACCAAATTTTCTTCATGCTTCAATATTAAAAGTCAATTCCAAATACCAAAGTTCTAGCAAGTGTTGAGTCCTTAGATATCGGGTTATTTAATTTAGCAATTGCCACAAGCTCGTGATCAGCATTATAAATTCCAATTTCTGAAATCATTAACGGTGCTAATCCGTCCCATGTCTTATTTGTTGATGTATTGAATTCATCTAAGGGTAGATGAATATCAATTTCTGTTGAGTGTGCAATGGCTTCAATGCTTGTAGTCACATTCCCCAGAAATACTTCTTCGTCACCGAAATTCAATGTGCTATCATTTTTTAAAGGTGCTGAGTAGTTCATATACTCCAAGTTATAGTTTGCTTTGGAGTTATATATATTCAATGGTAGCTTAAAAACAGTTGCTACAAGATTTATACCTGTTATTTGAATTCCAGCGACATAATTTCTAATTTGATCAGTAACATCATATATTTTCCATTCATCGGATATTGGCGTTACACTTGTCAGATCATTATAGGTTGAATTATCAATAACCTGTAGAAGTATTTGCATCTTAGTTGCCCCATACACAGATGCTAAGAATTTGAAATCATTAACACTTGTAAAGTATAGATTAACTTCATTATTTAGCACAGACGGTATCTGTAAGCTATTAATATAGTTACAATGAACTGCATCGCTGTAACCAAAGCTAGTGTCAGTCAGAAATCTATATGTGAAAAATACTGTATATCCTATCATTTTTATTTAATTTATTAAGAATTAATTGCAAGTGTTATATTTAACGGATATATAACTGGTACTGGTAATGTAATGTATACAGGCGCATCGCTTGTATAGTACGGTGTTCTCGATGTTGTTGGTGTCGGCAATGTGTCAATTGTCATATCAACATATATAGGAAAAGCTGGTAATGTACCTGATAATGTTACATTTAGCGTTCCACCTGATACCACTGGCGTATACATTGATGTCCCGCTTAATACAGGGAATGTGAAGGCAGGTACACCAGATGCTCCGCTAACGTCACTGAATGACATTCCATATGCTGGACTCAAAATGAAATTATTTGAAAATGGTGGCAATGTTGTCGTGGTCGTAGTACTTGTAGTGGTCGGCGGCAATGTTGTTGTCGTGGTCGTAGTACTTGTAGTGGTCGGCGGCAATGTTGTTGTCGTGGTCGTAGTTGTAGTGGTTGTAGGCTGGATAATTGTAATTGTATTGCCTGTAGCTACGCAATTAGGTGCTCCAAGGTCATATAAACGTGTACTATATGTTCCGCCTGATAGTCCACTGACAGTTATACCAGCGTCGGTTATTGGCTGATAATATACTCTATCAGTACCATTTAATATCTCAAGAATAAGCGTAGACCCCAATATATTATTAGCAATATCATATATGGTTATTTGACCATCGTTATATATTGTCGGCGTATTACCGCTAGCACTGAATGTGAGTGTACATATAGGACAATCGGTTAATGCATTATTAACGCCAATACTATAATTTGGTAATGTCCATGATCTATTTGCCTTGTATGACATGGCAAATAGTAATTCCTGATCTTCAATTATGAACATTTTTAGCTCATTTAATATTTTTCCGACTATATTACCACTCTCGTCAGCTAAGTCATAGTATAACGTGTTTAATCCAGCTAAATGTTTTTGTACGCCTAACGCTGTCAATTTCACGCCCAATGTAGTTCCGCTTGATTTATGCCACATTATTGTTGGGATAAATAACTCAGGAGTATTATTATAAAAACCCTCACCATATCGGTTTGACGGCGATGAATTTGTGTAATGAATTGCTCCGACTTTTCTTAGTACTGCACTTTGACTTTGAATATATGATACAAAACCAGCATATTCGGCAGTCTTAAACTCAGGGTATTTAGTATCGCCAGCAATTGTACCAGCAATATCTTCGGTGTATAATATAGACATTTTCCAAAAAGGAAATATAGGCATATCACACTGACTATTACTATAGAATGATAAAACGGCGTCAGATAAATAATCAACAGAGTCATATACAGTTGTGCCACTATAGTTACTATAAAATGTTAATGCTGCTGCATAATCGCTTGTAACACCTGTTATGCATGGCAAGAATTTATCAACAGTGACTTGTAAATTATTTGCAGCCAATGTTCCGCCGATAATACTTTCAATTTTATAAAAAATATATGGCTTAGGACTGTTAATGTCTATAACATCATTTAATGTGTCGCCACTATAGCCATTCCATTTAATCAAAACTATGTCATTAACGGATGGCTCATACGATCCAGTGGCATAATTAATAGATTGATATAAATTAAGCGTTGTGTTGCCTGTTGTTGTCATTTCAGATAGACTTACTTTAGCATTAGGCTGCTTCATATATTCGAGTCCTGTGTTAATAGTAACAGTTCCGCCGCTATTAATAATAAAAAATCCTAATGAAGATATATCATTCTGTATAACCATTGGTATAGACGGTACGCTAGTTATTGGGTTATATTCAGTTCCGCCACTAACACTTTTTATAAAAGATATTAGTTTTGGGTTCTTATCGGCAGGTCTTAGAATTATTGGCGAATAATTTGGATCGAAACTAGTCACAGCTTTGATTAAATTATAATCGATCTCGCTATCGCCAATTGCAAAATAGTTAAATGTCAACTGTCCCTTAGACAATAGCTCTCTACCCTTTGTTGTTATCTTTATGTTTAAAACTGTTGGATCGTTCTTTTCGATGAATGCCATAAATTCTATTTTTTAATAAATACTATAAAATTTAATAGTGTTAAAAAACTATTAACTATGATATTAAGTTATAACATCAGCAACCAATGAATCAATAATAGCTTGAGACTCGATGCCCAGAAACATTAGGAATTTAATGCATCTATTTTCGTATTCTAAATCTGATAAATTATACGCCACTTCCTCTGTTATCTGAGCATATGTTATTTCGTTATATGTAAATTCATTCAATAAGTTGTAGGTGTTATCATTATGATTGCTTCCCACACCGTAACTACGTGCATCAGTTATTCGTAATAAGTATTTTCTATTTGACATTTTTATTAAAATATTAAATTTTTCAATGATATCTCAGTTTCTTTTATTTCTTTTACATAATTATATGAACAAAATTTATCACTATACTCAATTGACTTGTTAAAGGGAGACAACTGATGTGCCGTTTTCATAAATAATATGCCATTATTTTCCGTAACGCCAGCATTATGAAATATTTGACATTCTCCCCATCTATTAATGCTATCAGTAGCCCATGCAAAATCGAGTCCCTTATCAATTTTAACTTCATGATTAAAATAAATTGCATTCCATAAAACCGCCCACATATCTGCCGTCCAAGACTGTATAGGAAATTTTGGACAATATATATTAGATGTTGATACCATGTATTCATATAGCAATTCTGAGTCCTTTTCGCATTTTCGCCAAAATGTAGCATCAACATTTTTCATTATATACTGTGCTCCACCAGCGTTTTCATCATTTTGCTCAATAACAGAAGGCGAAACGCCAACAATATTACACATTCCTTTGAATAATTCAACGCCCTTACTTTTTATATAATCACTGTTAATATATGATCGTGTGTCACTAAGATACCATATATTATCATTCTCGTACTTAGTAAAATCCATTTTTTTCGTAAAAATAACATCTGGGTCAGTGAATAAGAATGTTTCCTTATTTAAAAACGGATATTTATCAAAAAATTGAGCCAAAATATTATGCCTGAATGATACGCCATATTTCAAATTTTTGCGTTGATCCTCAAAAAAATGAAAATTACATTTAATTGATCGATCAGCAGCTATTTTTAATATATTACTATTATATTGACACCCTCGATGCTTTCCGACCACATATATAACGTCATTCTCAATTCCCATTTTTCTGAAATTGTTTATCTGAACCATGATTTGCCAAACATAGTAATTATTATCGGGTAATGCTATTAATATTTTCATAAATTATATGCTATAAAGGTAATGGCGGTATCGTATTAATGCCGTCTATGATTCCAACGCCTGTTGAAATCGTATATGTTAGGGTAGCAACTCCTTCGCCACTACTTAAATTTTTCGCGCCACGTTCTAACCCTACAGACGTTATTATTGTTGAAGCCGATGTAATGTTTAAGGTACTTGTATATCCAGTATTTATAAAATTATATCCACTACCCAAATCCGCTTCTCGGATCATTGTGCCGCCTTTATATAAGGTAGCAGCAACATTAACTGGAAGCACTCCCAACGTCGAGAACCAGAAAGCTCTTGCATCCATTACAATTGTATCTTCTAAAGGATACAATGTTTTAAAATTTGTTAAATTAATCAATACAGCCTCATAACCGTTTCCTGTATTATCGCCACCCCATGTCAATATTGGAGCACCTGACGGTGGATAATTCGTTATCGAGCTACCTGACGGTATTCCCCATCCAAGATATTGTTGTTGGGATATTTGACCGATATTTGGAGTTTCCATTCGTGTTCTTGTATCCAAATCTATACCGTCATTAAATTGGTATGTTAGAACTATGTAATCAGCGTCGAATGTAAATTCGCCGACAACTGTTGAACCTGTTATGACGCACCCCATATCATCTGCAATCATTATGGAAATATTTGTCCCACCAGATAAGCCTGTAGCCGTATTACCAGTTAATACACTATTTAAAGTATATTGTCCGTTGCTCCATATATAATCATAAGGGACAACGCCGCCAGTAACACTCACTGTAGCAGTTCCATCCGTAGAATCTACTGCAGTGGCATTTGTAGATGTAAATACCAACGTCATAGGATTACTCAGACACGGATATATTGTGGTCGTAGTGGTCGTAGTTAAATTGTTATCAAGCCAAGCATATGTCGGCAGTGGCTGGAGCTTCTTTATAATGCTACCATCATCACCTAAATACATTAGATTATCATTAGTTGTAAAATCTGTCGAAGTATCAGTTCCACCATATGTATTTATCTTTCCCATATAAACGCCACGTTTGTATGCAAATTTTTGCTTTGTAAACATAGTATTTCTAATAATCATGCCGCTTTTTCTCAATATAATTGTTGGCGATAATAATGTATCTATAAACTTATTAAAGAATGCATTATACTTATTCAGGAACGGATATAAGTTTACAAAGGTGTAACCATTTGAGTGCGAAGGGTCATTATCAGGTAATAAGCCATTTTTCAAATAATCTAAATACACTTTTAATAACGTTGGATACCATCCGCCTCTACCATCCGTAATAGTTTTTCTGTTCTTAGCGTTTATCAATTTCCTTTGAGCAATATCTATAAATTCTAAGAATGATAAACTGGATACATTATCAATTCCGAAAATGGTGTATGATTTCAGATAGTATACGCTTAAAACACTGTAATTCGGCATCGCCACCGATAGAACAATCTTATAAGGATCAACCAAGTCCAGATAATAATCGCTAACAGGATTCAGACTAATACCATTTATTAACATTTTTACTTCATTTGCATTGGCAACTCTGGTATTAAGCATCGCAACATATTTCCCAATATTCACATCATAATATATTTTTGCGTTATCAGTTGTGTTACGATATAATAGCTCATTTGTCATATTCAACGTATTTTTTGAAACAACAACAAACGACACCTGTACAATTGGGTCAACTATAAGATATTCGGCAAACACCTCGTTAAGAATTATTAACTGTGTAGGGTCTGTCGGATTCAATCTAAAGTCGCCGTCAATACCATTTCCAGCATTAACAAGTTCGATACCATTTACTGTTAGCTGAACATCACCATTCGGTGCGGCAGGTAGTTGTATATATGTTCCGTCAAGACTAGCTGATACTCTAGTTGAAACGTATCTCACAAGTAAATCACCTGTAGCCGTACCGTCAGCATAAATGTATGTGATCTCAATAATGTCATTACTTCCGCTTACAGCGTTATTTAGCGTAATAACATTTCCAGTTAAAGAATAATCAACCTCATACGATGTTGTGCCAGTATCGCCGCTTCTATTAGTGCTTAACAGTATTCCATTAAATCTCACTTCAACATCACCCTCTGGGGCATATGGTAAAGTATATGTTGTCGTCATTGAGCTATGATCCATAGACAAATTAATATAGAAATGCGATTCTATGTTAACATTATTTGCTTTAGCGTAATTGAAGGCGTCGATTTCAATGGCTTGAGCTATATCAAGACCCACATCAACCTCTTTAGTATTTAGAACTAGTCTACTATCCTCTTGATAATAAGATGGACTTGATTCAGATATTCTTGTTGTAGCACCTGATTGAACCCATGATTTTTTATTGTCAACGGTTTGATATAAGTCGAAACCAGCTTGTCTAAAGACATTCATATATTCCTGACCACTATCAGTGTTTCCAGATACTTGAAAATAAAATGCATTCGTTTCTAAAGGTGCTTGCGGATAACCATTTGCGTCATATGGAAATGAATTTGTGGGGTAATCAATTGCTGTTAAAACGTCCTCAGCTGGATTTATTTTACCATCAACAGTGTAGACATATTCCGTTATATTTATAAATTGCTCTGGAATGCCTATCAGCATAAATATTGACTTAATTGCATCCCTTGTACCCTTCGACTTCCAATAGTAATTTGTGTTTATAAGTATTCTTCTCCAAACCTCAATATCAATCTCCAAAGGAAGCAAATCTGTAGATAAGTTTCTCTCGATACCATCTGTGGATAATAAGTTACTCATTAAGTCATTTTCATCGGTAACTGGAAAGTAATCCCATCCGAATGTATTTGCAAGATTTGCCACAAATGCATCTGGAACATTATCTTTTTTATCATATGAAATGCTATTAACGTATTGTAGAGAATCTATAAAAATTCTAAGTTGGTCAAACTCATAGCCATAAATTCTTAAAAGCTTTGTGATCTTACTATTCTCAGTTAAGTCATAAGCCTTTAATGATGATGTTGTTAAAAATCTGGCGATTAAATCGGTTTTTATAACGTCAAATTTGTTACCTATGTTTAGCAATGCTTCCAAGAACTGCTTATACATCATGTTCCCGAAGTCAATATTATAGCCATCGAGTGTGGGCCATATCATTATGCTATTTATATACTCAATTTCTCCGTCATCATTTACCGAAGGATTTTTTATAACGAATCTAAATCCTTTATCAATTCTCTCAGAAATCATATACCTTTCATAATCCCTTAAACCCATTCTAAATTCTTCGAATATTGATGCATTAGGCTTTATGTGAAAATCGAAAGCACCCGTTACAGAGCCATTGGTAAATGGAAATGGATTACCCTCAACAGCAATCGATACATAGTTTGTCGTGGCATTATAACCTGTGAAACCCTTTAAAACGTATGCATTATTTGAGTCAAACGATGACCATATAACATATTTATCAAAGGATAAATTAATGTTATTCAATTCATTAACACCAAATAGAGTTGTATAGTCGCTATTAAATACCAGATTAAATTTATTATCAATAAATGACGCAGGTATTTTAAATGTGGAAGTATTTGTAAAAGAATCATATACGAAATCATAATATGTTGTGTTTCCAGCTATAATCTTATGAGAATTAACGTATAAACTGCCTGGAAAACTGGTTATTATATTTTGTATTGCGAATCTAAAATAGTCGTAGGCTGACCCGAATCTAAGGTATTTATTTAAATCCGACTTTTCTAAATTTAATTTAATCTCATTTGTGCTAGAGTAAATTAAATCTGATTGAGGTTTAGTAATACCCAATGAATTCAAGCTGATTGGCGCAACAAATGAGCTTAGTTTATTGACATGATCAACCGATCTTTTATTATCAAAGTTGGTTGTTACATTGAATTTACCAAATGAAAAAATGGTCTCAGAAGTAACGTTTTTAAAATTACTTCTGCCAATACTGTTTTTAATTACGATTTCTTTAGCCACAAGTTTTGCTTTTAAATAAATACATAAAAAAGCAAAACTTTATGGCAGGTATCTCTTAAGAATTAGGGTCTTTAGCATTAGCGATTGTTTGAGTAATATCGATATCAGTTCTCTTTTCCTTAACTTCGAATAATTGAGTGCCTGTGATGCTATCTTTGATCTGGTATACATCATACTGCTCTCTGATCTTTTCATTGCTGTCAAACAACGTTAAAATGCCATTGTCAGCATCTTTTAACTGGTTGCCGATTAAAACGTCCGCAAGTGTTTGAACGGTATCCTTTACAAACTCAACCTCAATAGCCAATGGTGTGAAATTAGTATTGGATAGTATTATTTGTTGTGTTGGTATACCAATAAACGGAAGAACATTTGGCTTAACCTCTGATGCACTGCTTGGAGTTAATTGTAGAAAGATTAGTGATCCAGAATCGTCAAGACGGTATCTAATTGCTTTTTGGGATGTATTACCAACATTTTCCTGAACTGGAACAACCTTATTAGATGTTATAACAAATCTAACAACATTGCGCATTTTTGTGTTATCCTGATTAATATACTCTATTTTATATCCCTGCATAGCATTATTTGATCTTAGCGATTGTGGTAATAGATTTGAATCAAGTATTATTCCTTTGGTCGTTGGCATTGCTGATAATACTCCGCAGTCTAAAATGGTTGTTGTATGTCCAGTTGGCTTAATATAAATGGTGTAAAATCCTATCTGATTAAACGTTGTGGCTGGAAGGGTTAAATTATATAATCCTTCAAGTATATTTTTGTCTGTACCAATTTCAACCAACTGTTCATCAGCTGGCAAATAACAATAGGTTAGAACATCACTAGCTTTTATATTGATCATTGCTGTGCTGCTAGTCTCTCTATCCTTTGCATAATTATAATAAACGCAAATGTCGTCAATTTTAACGTCTGATGGTCTTACTGTTCCGACTATACCTATACTCATAAATTATTCCTTTTTTAATAAATACGTTAATTATTATATATTGTTGACAATATTAAAGAATCCTCCACCAGCATAGGTCTCTAATTGTAGAATGCTATCCATGTGTTCAAGTCGAAAAACAGTATCAAAAACACTAATAGCTTGTCTATCGATGAAAATATCCTCAACGAATCGAACGTTTTCAACCAATCCTACGATTAAATCGTCTTGCAACAATGGTTGATATTGAAAATCTGGAGAAGTATACCCCGTGCCTGTATAATTTGCTGTTGTTGCACTTAAAGACAAATTATCATTAAACTCAATATCATCAATCCAATAGTTTATATTGGTACTATCGCCAGACACAACACCTGTTCCACCAGTAATTGGACGCATAATATATTTTTCATTTAATGTTGTAGCAGATTCTGGTGAGTACCTTGATAATTCCACTAGTCTGGATTGAACAGTAACACCTGAAATATATCTTGTAGAGCCAGATATAAAAGCAGGCTCACAATCGGTTAATCCAGATGTTAAACATATTTTTAAATATGTGTCAACCAGATTATACTCCAATGTTGAAACGCCTTGGTCATCAGTTACAATTTTAGTGGTTCTTAATATTTGTTTCTTAAGTATTTGCATTACATGTCAGTTCTTTTTCTCAAATAAACCCTAATATCTTGTTCTGGAAATTTGATTTCAAACATTGAATCGGGGTCTGAATACACCGTATTATTAACAATAACAATCTCGCCAGTGGAAGTGTCTGAAATTGCTTGTGAAACAGCATTAACGGAATAGTTTCCACCAACCTTGTTATATATTTTCAAACCTATAACATTATTAACACCGCTAATTGCAGCTACAATATTGTTTAATTTACCTATGAATATATCTTCATTCATATCATGATTATTCACATTGAAGTAGGAGCTAATTGCATTTATAATATTGTTTGCTATTTGATTATCTGAAACCGTATTAACATATACGTCAATATCAATAGCAATGTTATAAATTCTACCATCTCTAATCTCAATAAAGTCGTTAACCATTCGATAGCCACTTAAATATTCGGCAATGTTCTCTTTTAGCATCGCATTGCTAGTATTTGACAATTTACTATCAGAACCGACACCTATCATACTAACAATCACCTTATTATTCATTTCGTAAGTGTTAGCTCTAAATGGAGAACCGAATTTACCCTGCATTTTATATAACTGTACTAAATAGTCTTTCAAAGCAACACATCTATTTTGACTTGAAAAGTTATAGCGAATAAGTTCTCTAATCTGATCAATTGATAATCCGTCGTTACCGCCAATAGCTGCTATAGGATTCGTTACTTTTAAGCTACGAGTAACAGCATTATTAAAGTCTTGTCGTGATCCATTTGCTTTCAAAGTATATGAACCCAATTGAGTCAGAACATTTGCGCCAATGTTTGAGCTAACGCCTCCACCAGTTCTATATTTTACATATAATGTATAATTTTCCTTTAATTTATCACCAAGAGCAGTATTGCTTAGAAAATTATCAAGAAAGCTTTTATTTGTAATGCCGTTTTTGATAAAACCGTTTTTAAAGGTATCAACGTCACTATCGCCAGAACCAAAAATAATTTTACAATATCCTGTTGATGTGAACTCCTTAATAAATTTTTTAGAAATATCTATCCATTTACCGCTTTTTATATCGCCAACTGATACACTGGTATTCTCAACAAATATTTTAGGCTGTGCAAGATAGTCAACCTCATAATATCTAAACATACCCACAGCATCAGCACTGTTAAATTCATCGTTTGTTGGGTTGGCGGCGTTATTAGTACCCTCCTTAAGTATAATACTTTCAATTTCAAGAATATCCTGATCTGGAAGTGTTATGCTAAAAAATGGTATAACATCTGAGCTATTTATAACACGTTTAAAAATATTTGAAGAGCCATTTAAAACAACCTCTCTCTTTGTGATACTATAATTTAGAATATTTCCATTGGCATTATAGTTAGGAATGATTGATCTATTTGGGTCGCCATTATTACTAACTGGTATGCTCCAGTCTATTACATCCTGTGTCTCGAATATCTTTCCGCCGCCCATAATCTGAGCACCTATCGCCAATGTTGGGTAATATGATGGATCGGGTGCGTCACCCAAGACAGGCACACTAACAGTTAAATCAACAATGGTTACTGATGGTCTCTTATTTGGAACATTGAAACCAAGATTTTTTGCAATGTCGATCATGGACTTTCTAAGTTGAGCATTTTCAAGAGTTGTTTCCTGATAAGCCCTATCAATATTCATTGATAAATTGTTATTCACGCCTGCATTAATATCTATTAACATAGAGCCAACGCTTGAATCTGTAAAATCGCTAAGGACTTCTGGATACTGCTGTTTAATGTATGCGATCAAGTCTGTTTTAATGTCGCCGAACGTTCTGCTAGAATATCTTACAATATTTGTCATCGTATATTTTATTAAAATTTTAATTCAAGTGTGTCCTTCTGAGAAAATGAGTCTTCTGTATAAACAAAATCAATGTTAACTGTTAACTGATTCTCGTCCATAGTTGGATCAGTATCGCTTCTCGTAAAAGTTACATTTTTTATTGATATGTTTGGAAGATACAATGCCACTGTATTTTTTATATCATTAATCACATCCGAAGAGGTTATTCCATCATTTGGTTCAAATATAAATTTCTCTAAATCTGTGCCATAATCAGGCTCATAATATCTCTCGCCCTTTTGGGTTAATAATAGCAACATTAAGTCAGATGTATATGCATCCTTTGTCACTTTTGTAAGTTCAAAAAATGTATTTGTAATATTATCATCAACAATAGGAAATTTTATATTATATGTGCCCATTCACTAGTTTTTTATATAAATACAAACAAAAAAAAATCCTTATCTATAAAATAGATAAGGATTTTTTAATGATATGCGTGTGTGTTTTACGCTTTCGGCTTACGACCACGTTTAATGCCCTTTTCAGCTTTCAACTGTGCTTCTTCATCCCTGATTTTATCAAAGACGCTTTTAACAGATTCCTTAAAGGCAATTACCTGATTGTCACCAAATTTCTTTAATACTCCAGTGAATGTTGTGAAGTCTGGTTTGTTTAAAGAAACCACATCTGTATCTGATACAGAAATACCTGCCAAGCATTCATGCAATGCTAATTTTTGAAATTCGGGAGTTAGCATATCGAATGCCTTCTCATTAACAACAATGGCGAAATCAACGCCCTCTGATAATAGAACGACCAATTCATTGTTGCGAACAATTTTAGCCAATTCTTTCTGATTAACATTACAGAGTAATTTAAATACGAGAAATTTTGCTAGAGTGGTTTCATCACGCACTATATCAAATAATTCTTCTAATTCATCACTAGCTTTTTCAAAATGTGTTGCCATACTAATATATTTTTAATTAAAATTTAACAGTACAAAAGTAGGTAATATTTTGAATAAATCAAAGCAAATTTTCGTATTTCTTTTTTATTTCCGCAATTGATTCCTTATATTCAGCTCCAACGCCTTCCAAATCAGATGTTAACGTTTCGATAAACACTAATAAATCTTTTGTTAGTGTTTTAACACTGATCTTGGCAGCATCAATGGCTTCGATTTCATTTGTTAAATCTTCATCCAATTGAAATGCCTGTGCTAACTTAGCCAACACAGCATCAGCTGCTTCAAGCTTCTTAATTTCATCAGCATATGCTGCATTCTGAGCATCAGCAACCACTTTTTCAACTGGTGCTATTTTGCTATTAATTACTTCAAGTCTTTCACGAATAGCGTCAAGTCTACCCATTTTGCTTTCAGCCAATTCGGAGATTTTGTTGATATTCGCAGCACCTTCTGAATTGAAGTCGCCATTATCTAAAGACTCCTTCAAATTGTTTAAAAAATCGCTCATAATGTTTACTGTATGAAATTACTTAAAATCGCAACGGCGTCATAATTCAGTTCAACATTAGGACATAACGACATATTAATGTTGTTAACCTTAATGTCACTCTCCATTTCAAGAAACTTTATATACTCTGCATAAAGAACTGCGTGCTTCTCTTTATCGGCTTCTGTCAATTCCTTATATCCGATCATAAAGACATTGTTAAGATTCGTTTTCTCTTCTTCGGTCATGTCAACCAATTTTTCATTTGCTATTTCAAATGCTTTTTTCTCGATCTCTTTCAAATCGGCAGACACGCTGTCGTCAATCAGCTTAATTTCGCTGGTTAGAATTTTCTCGATCTTATTCAATTCCATGTTAAAATAGGTATTAACTATTTTACTTTCTCTTACGATTCCTTTTAGAACCTCAAAATCCCTGCCCAATCGCTGTACTTCTGAATACTTCATAATTGTTTTTTTATTTTACTTCGCCTATTTCTTTAGCCATGAACTTATAAACCTCGAAAGTATCATCGCCATTTTTATCCTTTATTATTATTCTTTTTACAAAATTTTGAATATTATATCCAATTAATTTGCCATAAGTATCTTTAATGAAAACCTGATCAATACCTATAATTTCCTTTAAAATTTTAGAATCATCTGGCAGACTACTAGTTTTATACTTAATCGGAATGAAAAACTCAAGTCTAAATAGTTCAGTTCCAACTATTTTTACATGTAATACCTCAGACAATTGTTCTATTTTATTAACTGAATCATTTTCTCGAAGGCATTTGATTGGAAACTCCAATTGCTTTGACATTGATACTGAGTCGTTTAAAACAAACTTATCCTCAATCTCTGTCATAATATTAACAGCCTTGGCGAACCCTATTTCAATGGGTGTATTATTGAAGATGTGAACTATTTCATAGTCATCATCGTCAGTTTTTCGTTCCTTATATTCATTGTTAATAACTTCACCAACTGTTTTACCAGCATTTTTACTTTTTTCATCGAAGAAACCATAATGCTCATATGAACGACCCCATTTGTCTTTCTTACCATAATTCATTCCATGACGGTCTGTGGCTGCTGCCATCTTATGTGCTGTGGCGTTTCGCATAAACTTATCGCCCTCTTTAAGAATCTCGTAATACTCCTGAGTATATTTTTCATCTTCCTTTCCAGCATAAAACGATTCCAAGGTGTTATTTCTATGTCGATGCCTCTGAATTTTCTTATCCTTTTCAGAACCAGCATGATTAATAGACTTGAAGATTAGCTCGTCAGCATAACTTAATGCCATGCCGATTCTAATTGCAATGCTATACGATAAATTCTTAATATATTTTGATACAGACATTATTTGATAGCTAGTTATTTTTCATTTTTGTCTTATCTATAAGACTTTTTATTTTTGCATCCTTTTGAGCAATAACTTTATTAAGTTCAACGAAATGTTTCTCAACCTGATCCTTAATGGCATTGGTCAATTTTAAATTCTCGCTTTCATCATTTTTAAGTTTTGCTGCCCTAACCTCTGCATCGACAGCCTTAGATGCCTTAAGCAAGCCATTTAACAGATGATTAAACTTTGGAACATTCGTATGTAAACGAGCATCAGCATAAGCCTTTTTCAACTCAACCCTGATTTTGTGTTTCAAAATAAGATCAAGAACATATGTCTTGACCTTGTTATACATTTTCTTAAATAGATTCATTTTTGTTTAGTAATTTTTTATAGACCTCGACTCTAGCCTTAGTCACTTCTTCAAGATTATAACTAATTTTAAAATCGTTATGTAATTGTGCGCCCAATCCCTTACGTAATCCTTCATCTAGGATTAGTCTCTTTAAATACTTCGCCCAAAATTTATTTGAATTTGTTTTTGACGGAATGAGAATGCAATTTTCCATATGTCTGCCATCGACATTATAAGGAGCGACATCACTACATATAATTGGTAGGCTTCTAGTCCAACATTCAACCTGTTTTAAATTGGATTTCATGTTGTTAAAAGTGTTATCAGCTAACGGCGCAATAACAATGTCAGTCTCATTTAAAACATTTGCATAAGTATTAACCTTTTGCGTCCAACGTCTAGCATAATTACCCTCATTTGGATATGTGTGAACTCTGTCATATTTGTTGAGGAATGTCAGATAATTCTTATCTTTAATGATTCTATGGTTATCAGATAATATATTTTCATATAGATAATATGACGATTCTTTGGGTTCGATAGCCCTTTCTGTTTTGATAAAAACGTTATCCTTATAACGATCACGTAACTCCTGTGGAAGCTGTGTAATACCGCTAATATCGCCTTTACCTTCATTAATTAATTTAATGATCTTGTTGTTATATAGCTTTTTCTCCTGTAATTCTTTACCAAGTTCTTGATTAAACTTAACCTCGGTTGTATTACCGTTAATATCCCATCCAGCTAAAACCATTTTAAATTTATCCCTTGTTAGAACGTCATTATTCAAAATGTTTATAACACCCTCCATTTGAGTTAAATCACCTAAATGCGACGAGCCGCCCATGTAAGTAATTCTAACCCTTCCGTCTGTGCTTGGCGTCCAATTGTTTTGAAACTGATCCATTGAGTTCGGGTCGATTGAATTTGGCATGACGAACACATTATCCAGACCGCTAACTTTTCTAATTTCGGCGGCGAATAATTCGGTTGTGGTTGTGATGTAGTCGGCATTCTTTATAGCTAGCTCAATATGCTGTTGAAGCCTATTATGAATGTAGAATGCATACAAAGGGTGCGACTTTGGTAATTGCCAGTAGTCATCCATGTCTAAAATAAGTATAGTCCCAGCGTCTCGTAATGCTTTACGGAAACTAGGATACTTTCTAGCATTATATAATTCCTTGTGATAGTGAATTATATCAAATGATGTAAGATAATTTATAATTTCTGGTTCTTCGAAGTTTATATTCGGATTTATCTCTACGAAGAATTCGTCGCTATGATTTTTATCAACCTCCATAGCTGGAGTCAATGTTCTATAGTAATTAACGCCTGCGACGTCGGTGTTATAGAATAATATTCTGATTTTTTTTTCCATAATTAAAAAATAATACTGTGTCTTTAGAAATGCAAAGTAACAGTATTATTTTGTTATATCAAAGTGTTTTTATAAAAAAATAAATAATTTTTATATTGCCTTACTCTTTTTTGTTATAATAGCTTTTTCGACGGCGACTAACTCAGGAATAACTACTTTTGGCTTACTCTTATTTGCCTTTATTGTTGAGTCTGAATTCATCTCATTTCTACTGGCTTCTATGACAGATATCAAATTTTTTGCTCTTAGTTTATGAATCGAAACTGGTAATGACACTATATCCATGAATAATACTTCACCTGCACGCAGCACGATGTTTTTTTTCTCCATGTTATTCACATACTCGATTTCAACAGAGCTATTATAGCTATTTTGTCTTCTCTCAATTCTGTTTGTTATGTTTGTTATTTTATATATTCCCATGATAAATTTTTTTAAAATCCCTGAATTAGAGACTCGCCGTATTTGATTCCGTCGAATCCGTATTTTTTAGCCTTTTCAGCTATTGCCTTACATTTTAAATTAAATTCGCTAATATTATTTTCTTTAGAAATTGCATTAAAATTCACGTGCGGAAACCATATATTTGCCAGAACATCTATAGGATTTTGGCTATTCTTATAAGAAATACCCATTTTATCCGTATCCATGATATTATCAAATTCAATTTCATATTTTTTCATACCTTCTTTAGGCTGCAACGAAAAGAAATTACCGTTACTGGAATTATTTTTAAAATCATCCCTTCTATATCCAATTAGCTTTACAGCATTTCCAGATTCTTCACCATTTTCATTTTCATCTACGCCTGACTCAATACTATCCAAGAAATTATTTGGTATAGTATTGCTCTCAGCCTCTTTTTGCTGCTCATAATCATATATGTCTTGAACCTTATTTAAGGCTCTGCAAGCGTTTTTATGATCGAGATCAACAATTATAGCTCTTATAGTCTTACGTCCCTCATACAGTGCTTTTACAAGCCTATGATGACCATCTAAGACGAATAGTTCACTGTTAATCCATATTGGTTTTTGTTCGTCATCAATATCAGCGTTATCAACCTCATGTGAAAATGTAATTCCCTGCAAGACTCTCAATATAGCTGGATTAATATCTATAACTCTGCTATTAACGCCATCGGCATTGAGTTTATCAACGACAATCTCAAAAGGTGCATTTACTTGTGGTAAATAAGCTGGTCTATGCTGCATATCTATTGTACTCATGCTTATAAATAGTTTATTTTAAATTTTAAATTCAATCTCTTTAACAGAACCTATAAGAAATAATGGTTTTCTGTAAGTTATCCAATTTTTTAAATTATTAGACATTTTTGCTGTTGCTCCATTTGACTTATTAACACCAATAGTTATATGTCTTTTGTCATTAATCGAACCAAATCCAGAAACGCCTACAGCCATAGTGTTATCGTCCATAGCATAACTATCGACCTTCAATCTTACGGTGTATCCTAGATATTTCTTATAAAAATCATCTATTTCACCAAAATTAATTGTCATATGATCGCCCACAAATTCAAATCCCTCTGGAAGCATACTAGCAAAGCTATCGTATAATTTCTTTTTAGATCTATCATCCAGCACAATAGCTGAATATGCTATAAATTTTTTACTCATAGGTTTAGTTTGTTCGGGTCTGTTTAGTACTTCATCAATTGGTTTATCTTGCGGCGTTACGTCCTTGTAAAAATCGAGGTAGTATTTGTATTGAGGACTTTTTGATTTAATTCTTCTAAGATTTGCCATGATTGAGCCATCATTAGCATTTTCATCATTAAGGATTTCAACCTGTGCATCGCCAAGTCCAAAAGAGCTAGTGTTCCCGACTCTATGTAATAATGAGAATCTGTTTAAATTTTCTTCCGAATATAGGGCATAATTGTTGTCAAACATCCCAAGTGCCTCTGACATTCCACCATGAACAAACCATGAGTTCTTACCAGCCACATATAAATCGCCATTAGGATCGCCAATAGCTCTTACGTCCGCATCGAAATTATCCAATGATTTTGGATTTTTATAAATTGGTATACCCTTACGTTCAGTATCAACAACATATGCGACAGGTTTTTCCAATTGGGTCTGTTTGTGTGCCTTAAAATCTCTCTCAAATTCTTTCTCTGGGTCTGGAATGCCAAATCTTTTTTCAGCATACTTATCACCAACGCCTTCATCCGTTACTGGCAACAATTTGTTTTTATCAAATGGCTTATTTAAGTCTATTCCGTCGCCGTCATAATATTGCTCATAGTATTTAAATTGTGGATTTTTTGTCGATAATTTATCAAACAATTTATCAATATCTGCACGTGCTGCTCTATTAACTCTCATATAGCCTTCGCTTGAATCGCTTAGTCCGAATGAATTTAGCTCACCCATTCTGTGCAATAAAACATATTTATCATAGTTTCTATATAATTCATAATTGCTATCTGCAAAAAATAATGATTGACCTATATTGCCGTGTACAAAATTACCATTTTTTTGTGCTACATAAAGATTACCGTCAGCATCAGACACTGCTCTAACATTATACTCAAAATTTGCAAGAGATTTCGGGTTTTTATAGATCGGTACTTTTTCTATCTTGTCATGACCATCAGCACTATAATCATAAATTGTTGAGTCAACAAACGCAACAGGTGTATTAGTCTGCGCTAACTGATTAGCATTATATTTTCTGTTGAACTCGCCCTCTGGGTCTGGAATGCCAAATCTTTTTTCGGCATACTTGTCAGCAACGCCCTCGTTTGCAACACTATCGTCTTTAATTGAGGTATCTTTGTCAATAGAAACATTTGTAAAGAGATTACTATAATATTTAAACTGAGGATTCTTTTTCATCAGATTCTTAAATATTGTTAAGCCTTCAATACGTCTTTCCTTATATGCATTCATGTAGCTGAAACTAGTATCGCCTAAGCCGAATGAATTAGTATTATCAACCCTATTGAGCAATAAAAACTTATCCATGTGATCATAAATGTCATTTCCGCCGATTCTCAACGCTTTTGCCATATTCTCATGAACAAATGATCCATTTTTCTGTGCGACGTATATATTTCCGTCATAATCGGCAATTGCTCTTGTAGCTGGTTCAAAGTTACTTAAGGACTTTGGATTTTTATATATTCCGACATTCTCACGAGTGTTGTAAACATGATTAGTGCTTCTAACATATGCAGCAGGCTGTTCTAATGTTGATTGTTTATGAGCATTGTATTTACTCTCATATTCGTTATCGGAATTTGGAATACCGAATTTCTTTTCAGCATATTTATCGCCGACGCCTTCCTGTTCAAGAGATTCAGATACCTGATGTAAATTAAAATTTTCACTTGTGGCATCTGGAATCGCTTCGCCAGAATTAGGATCAGTCGAGTTGCCAGCATTGAGATAATTAATAATATCCTCACGATTGTTTTTCAGCTTGTCAGTATATATTTTTAATAAAATTTCCTTAAACTTGTTCTTAATTTGTTCGCCTTTAAATCCTAGATTCATAAGGTCATTACCATTAACAGGTAAATCGGCATTTGACTTAGGGTATTTACCAGACAATAATTCATCACATGCTATTTTTACAGGCATTGGAATTATATCCGATTTTAAAGACTCTGGATAAACGGCATACATGTTATAAGCAACTGATCTGGCTTTATATATGTTGGCTGCGTCGTCCTTTGAGTCGAATGCTAGCTTCAATGCTTTTATTTCCTTATAGGTGTTGATATCGCCACGCAGTTTTGTTTTAAAAAATTCGTCAGGTGTATCGATTGTTTTGTCTAACAATAAGTAAATAAACTCGCCCATTGTTTTAGCATTTCTAAACAATTCAGCCTCAGAGTTAAAATTAACAACTGGATTAGTTCCAAATAATTGCTTATAAATGCCTGTTTCTACTAAAAGATTTGCACCGACTAAATGGTCACCCTTTTGAACTATCTTATCGAACTCTGTTAGAATCCTTTCAGACGGAATCTCTCTTATTTTCACAGCACTTCCCTGAATAGCTTTCATTGTTTCAGGTTCAATTGTGAACCCGAATCTTGATGCCATTTGAACTGCTCTAAGCATTCTTAAAGGGTCTTCGGTAAAAGCTGATGGATCAACCATCCTAATTATCTTATTTTTTATATCGTTAACTCCTCCGAAAGGATCGATTATATTTCCTTCGATATCGGTAGCAATTGCGTTAATCGTCAAGTCACGTCTTTTCAAGTCGTCTTCAATTGGCAACGTATGATCGGATTTTGTTTCAATACCTTTATGACCACCAGCACCTGTCGCTGTATCTGTTCTTGGAATTGCCACGTCTATATCCTCGGTGCTTCCTTTTGGTTTAAATTTCAATACTCCAAAAGACTTTCCTACAAGGTTTACCTGACCGTATTTACCCAAAATTTGTTCAAGCGTATCCATTGGGACGCCTGTAATCATTATGTCAAGGTCTTTAGATTCTTTGCCTAGATATTTATCACGCACAGCACCGCCGACAGAGTATATTTTACCACCCAGCTTCTCGATTTCGGCTGTAAAGGGAATCTGATCTAAGCTATAGATTTCGGCTTCATCCAAATGATTAAAGTCGTCAGCAGTTCTCGTGTCAACAGGAACATTATTATAATGCTTTTTAATAAAATCGTCTATAGATTTTTTTGAATAGCCAAATATTTCGCCGATTTCTCTGGCTTCCTCTGGCGACTTATCAGAAGCATATCCGCCATGACTGTTCATTATGTCACGAAGTCTCAAAGCCTTTTCTTTATTCGTATAAATAATATAAGACTTCTGGTCGCCTCTCTGAATTGGGAGAACATTGATATTATTATCGTTCAATTTCTTAATAATGTCTCTATTCATGTCAACGATCAAGCCGACTTCCCTTTTACCATTAATAAGAGTATTCAAACTACCGTTTAGATCATAAGCGTCGCTAGCATCTATTTCTTCATTAACAATAGATTTTATAGTAAGATTACTGATATCGCCCTGATTACAAGCGGCTGACTTACCATTAAGTTTACCTAATTTACATTTGTCTTTTACTTCAACAGTTGAAGCACCCTTCATCCACGATAGTATTCTTTTCATGCGATTAAATTATTTCTTTGCCTTCTGATTGTTCTGAATTTCTCTGATAGCCTCTATTACCATTGTGCGAATAGTGTCACGATTTTCCTGAATACCTTTCTTAATTCTCTCATTACTATACATTTCAAGCAATGTTGAGTTGATAGTATCTTCCATCAAGACTTCAAGATTTTCTGCCAAATATGCCGCAACTAATTTCTCAATGTTTGCACTGGTTGTACCAGCATTAGGACTATTGACGATCTTTTCCTTTATTTCAGGAGAAGCGAATTCGGTAATACTTTCAGCTAGAGTTCTATTTGATTTCTTTCCAAAATTTTCAAACAATTTTTCGTCTCTATCTCTATTATCAATGTTGACAGGTGGTCTTGTTGCTGCCCTTGGTGTAGGTGTCGTATTTGATATAATATCGGGCGATTCGTTTACAATCTTCCTGTAGTCATTTTGCAATTCATTAGGATCTTTTTTCTCAGCCAAAAGTTCAATTACTTTGGTTGCATGTGATGGACGACCAGAGTCACGTGATTTCAATAAACTATTTAAAAAGAAGTCTTTAGGTGTCCCTGTTGCTTCCGTTATTCCCAATGACGCATTTCTTGCGGCTTGGCTTTCATCGATTGCTTTACGTAAACCGTTTAAATCGATATTACTGTTCTTTGCCATAAAATATTCTATTAATTATTTTGCTGCTATTTCTTCAAACTATCGAAATAAGTCACAGCTTTATTATGCATGTTGTCACGAAAGCTTTTATCGTTAATTACCTTCGGGGCATTTAATTTAGCGTAAAGATCAGCGAGATTTCCTATTATGGATTCTTTAGGAACTCTAGTATCGTTAGCATTTCGCAAAGATACACCATTTTTATCATTTACCACTATATAATTTCTTGCAGGCTTATGTTTTACTTTAGTTACTGCATTATAAAAATCCTTTATATCATTTGGATTTGACGTTGGCTTTTGCATATCCAATGGCTCTTGTGTTTCAGGTGTAATGGTTGCCGCTGTTGTAGCAGGCTTGACCTTATCTATATTGCTACCATTAGGTGTCTCAGTTTCAGGCGCATTTGTTACGCCGCCTATCTTAACAGACGCCATTACGCCACCCATCATTTGCTTATCATTCGGGTTATACACGTCAGGGATATCCTCTGGCGCAACGCTAAAATGCTTACCAGTTGGTAATGCCGATGTTATATAATCTAATCTGAATAATCTCCATGCTGGTTTTTCACCAGACTTATTCGTTTTTGTGTCTGTATGATTCTGAAATTCGTGATTATTTCTACGTCTCTTACCTAATCCGCTAAAAGAATCGCTTGATCCACTTTCTTGCCATGCCCTAACAACTAAATCGCCATTCCTTGTCTTTCCTATAACAAAAGGCTTAATAATTCTATAGCCTTTCAATGTCGTATCTGGCGATGCATAATAAATGTACAGGTATTTATTATTCTCGATAGCATCAATAAATATATTGGCACTAACGGACTCATTCAGGATACCACGAAAGGTGTGAATGTTTTCGAAAAATATTTTTAGTTCATTAAGAAACATAATTAAGCGTTCGATTGATTATACTCGTTTGCGCCTGACTTATACTTACTTCTGGCAAGTAATTTTTTTCTGGTTTCAATATCAGTTTTACTTCCAATTGATCCATTCAATTCACCCTTACCCTTTTCATCGCCGTCAGATAATGCATTCTTATTTGTTAAATTGTACTCACTATTCTTAGTGTAGGTACTTTTATTTACGTTTTCGTTTCTAAACGAAGTGCTCATGTCTTCTAGTCTGCTCATAATGTTTTTGTTATTTAATTATAATTTTTAAAGCATATTGTTATGTATTCAATCAAATTTGGAACTGTGTCCAAATGTTTCATGCCCTCAATGGTATACCAACCAAAAGTCGAATGTTCATCATTCAGTTTAATTTTGTCAATATCGCCAGTATATCTGCTTGCAAATATGTGTTCACAATTAATTGTGTTATCATATATTCTTTCAAGCGTTAATCTTTTTATAAAATTGTCGAGAGCTATACCAGTTTCTTCGAATGTTTCCCTTTTGCATGCCTGCTCAGGAGTTTCGTCATCTTCAATTTTTCCACCTGCCAATCCATATTTATTAGCTGCCCAACAATTATTCCCACGTTTAAGCAATAGAAATTCATTGTTTTCGTTAACAATGATTGCCAACGCATTTTCCTGTTTTTGAAAATCATCACTTTCATTTAATGCACCTATTTCAATTTTTCTTGCCGATCCCAATGCTGTATCAACGAAATTTTTCATATCTTCGCCGCCAGCTAATAGATACTGAACATCGTTTGCGCCCATGCTTGCTAAATCATGTTTCAGTCTTTTTAATGCCTGATATGTTAATGATCCATTTTTCAGAATGAACTTAGCTCTACGAATTCCATCACTGTCAGGATATCTTGTAATAGCAGCACTTATAACGTTTAATACATTCTTTGGCACTGCAAAATTTTTACCGTATAATTCGCTATTCATTATTTACTAACCTCTATTAGATTCTTCAATTTATTTTTTGAGCCATTGTCTAGCTTGTTAATCAGACCAGCTATCTTTGTAACACTTTTGTCCGTAATATCCCTATCATTAGATTTTGCTGATAGAAAATTATCAATCTTTTTATCGACGATGGTATCTTCATCTACAATAGACTCGTCCACACTTGAAGGCTTATCGCCGAATTTTTTTACAATCTCTTTAGCATACACCTCGAAGTACTTAACGACATCCTTTGATATGGTTTCCTTTTCGGTATAAATTCTAAAATCGTTTTTCAAGCTATTAGGGTTCTTATAGTAATGTTTCATAAGTTCCTCATAGAATTTACGGAGAATTTCAAGCGTATCTGTTAAGTCTTTATTCTTCTCGTCAGAGCCTTCGCCCTCAAAAAATGGTAGCATGACAGAACCAAAATATCCCATCATGCTATCACCGAAAGGTTGATGCCCTACAGCCATATTATAGTCAGTAATTTTTTTAGAAACTGTGCTCATATTTGGGCCAGTTTTTGGTACATTATCGCTGCCAATAAGACCGCCGTCAGCATCTATAACTTCATTTATAAGAATAACTTTCATGATAATTCGAGTAATTTTATATAAATACTCGAATCAAAATAATAATTCATCAAATTGAGTCAACATCAATAGCATCTGGATCATCTGGCTGATTGGCTGTTTCAAGACCAGTGATATAGCCGTCTAGCATATCCAAAGATTCTTCGCCAAATTTTGCTACAAATGCATCCAAATCCATTTTTGCATCAATATTAAATTCCTTTTTAAACTTTTTAAAATATCGAGTCCTTTTATTCAGTTTATTTTCGAGAAATACCTCTTTATCAGTCTTTTCCTTCGAAGCCACCTTGAGATTTTCAAGTTTATTTTCGATTGCTTTGCGCTTTTCTTCTATCAGTAATTCAGTCTCGGTTTTAGGTATATCCTTAACCTCTTTGATAATTTTTATATATGTGCCATTAAAATGACCGACTAAATATTTGAGACTGTTTTTTATCAGAATGATATCGCCCTTTTCATGTTTCTCATTAATCGATTTGATTAACGGTAAATTTGAGGCGATCATTTTATCATTAAGATATTTTAATGCACTCTCATAGACTTCAAAATAAACCTGATTCTCAGGGGTCATGATGAATCCATCCCATATTAATCGAGGGTCATAGCCTGTTTTATTCCAGAAGATTGCTTCACGATCTTCAAGCTGTAAAGCTTCTTGAACACTATCCAAATCATATGAGCCTAAAGTCAATTGCTCGTCAGTGAAAACATTTCTACTCAATTCAGTTACGACAACATTTTCGCCAAAACTGTTTTTCATTTTTTTAGTCACTATTTTCGATAAAATTTGACCAACGATCTCAGGATTGAATCCAGCAAACAGTATTTCAGCTCTTTTATTGAAAGCAGCAAGGTATTTCTGAACATTATAAGAACCTGTCATATCTGGATTTAAAGCCAAATCTTTAGCATTGATCAACTTAGAGTATAGTTTGCCTGTAACTTTATCCCTTCCAGAACTGCTATCAGCGGCTTTCAAACCTGTATTAATTTGATAAACAACGCTATCAATTTCAGGTTCTGGCGGCATATAATTCGAAACAAGTTTCATCTTATCGTCGATAGTAAGACCTTCTTCCGAAGTTTCTCCCAGCAACTCTGCTTTATGTAGCTCGAATAAATCAGAGGCGATCTTTTCACGTTCTTCAATCAAGAGTTCCATATGCGCTTGCATACCCTTCTTACCACCGTTCTTATTGCATCCACGATTAATATATTGCTCAAGTTTAACCTTGACCTTATTTTTACTAGCAATCTTCTTCAATGGTATGCGTTGATAATAAATCATATCAACGTAATCATAATAATAATTAACAAATTCAGGGCCCTTACCATGTAATACCATGTCCATGCCTTTGTCAATAAAGTCCTCAATATATTCAGGCATTACCTTTGATTTAATGGTAACTCCAACCATTTTAATCTTTTCCTTTGTCTTACCAGTTTTCTTATCCTTGTATTCGGACATGATAGCATAATTGTTTCTCGACAAATTTAAGCATGAAACATATTCGCCGTCATTATCAACGCTGATATGACTCACCTTGTCTCTGGCTTTAGCTGCAAGTTGTTCTTGATCGTTATATTTATCGATCAAGGCAGTGATACCAGTTTTGCCTTTGAATTTCCACGCTTCCTCAATAGGAATTTCTACCTCTGAAATATAGTCGGCAACTTCCAAATTATCACCAATAATAATATTGCTTACGTCAGGAATCTGAAAATTGATACCATCAGTGATTGCAAGCAGCGGTACGCACTTATAATCGCTAAACCATGCCATTGCATGTCTTAAGTGTAATCGTCCAGTACAAGTGATCCTAGCGGCACAAACGTTATCCGACCAATTGAATGAAACACCTGAACCCAACGCACCGAATAGTGAGTTATTAAGAATCTTGATAGGCAACTGTTTAATCTTAAACATGGCTCTATCATGTTCAGTTAGTGTACCGTCGATGAACTTTTTATAGGTATCATGGTCAAGTTCACTCAGTAACATAATTTCTTCCTGATTAATTTCGTCGCTATTAGCCAATTTTTTATAAATATTTCTGGTTGTTGTCATATAGAACAACATTTTTTTAATAACGCCAGTAATGTCAAAAATTGGGAATATATCATCTGTCAACTGAATCATCGGGTACAATGAAGCGTAGTCAATCTTAACCCATCTTTTTGTAAAGCCTGTTTTAAAACATCTTGATAAACCGCCAGAGAAGCCGTCTTTCTTTTCAGAATACGGAATCGCCACGCCATTATCATTACTCCATGCAGTTAGCAATAGATTCCAAATAGAAGCTGTTCCCATCGTACAAACACGTTGATATGTGGTTGGCACGATCTTGGCAAGCATGAACGACGATTGATTATACAATTCATCGACTTGCTCCGTTTCCCATAAGTCATCAAGAAGATACTGCTTAATCAAATTTTTACCATTGATTAGCTTAAGCATCTTATTAGGAATTGCAGTTGCTCTAAACCACTCAACAAAGGCTTTGTTCTCAACGAACAGTTTTTTCTTTGTTTCATTGTATTGTGTTTCAGAAAACTGATCCTTATATGCCTGTAATTTATACAGATTCTTTGCAACGTCCTGAAATTCGTCTGGAACTACTTCATATTCGTTTGTTTCGCCAATGATAAATATTTTGTTCTGAAAGTAAAAATTCGAGATATTGTTACCCTCGCCTTCAACATAAGTTCTATTCGCTTTGGCGATACCCTCATGTTTTGCGATGTATTTCAATTTGGTATTCTTTATTTCGGTATTCACAGCGGCAGTTCTTTTTGCTGCATGCATAATATCTATTATGGAGAATCCCCACATTTCCGTAGCTGTAAATCTGTCAGACGTGTTACCGTATTTAACAGAAACATTTGGTCTTCTTCTGATCGGAACGTTTCTTCTATCAACAGACGTTGGAATCGCCGCTAAATCCATATTCAATATCTCTGCTCTACCGATAATAAAGTCAAAGTCAAATTGTTCTGAGTTATATCCGCAAATAATCGCTGGATTCAAATGTACCAACAAGTTAAAGAAATCCTGTAAAACCCTTCTCTCGGATTCATCGTCATCTTCCAGTTTCACTTCAAGAATAATCTCAAAGCCTCTGTTGTCCCTGACGCCAATTGCAAAAACCCTTTTCAACTGATATTTCAAACCAGTTGTCTCAATATCGAATACGACCTTATGAACATTTTTGTATTCCTCAAATCCCTTGAAAAGCCTTGATTTTGTTGACATAAAAAATTGCTCAGTCGTCCTAGGCGAATAGAATAGATCACGATATAAGAAAGTAGGCTCACCTCTTTCGTCTTTAACGATCTTGCCATGAGCGTCTTTAAGTTTTTCGTACGGATTAATGTTGCCTTCTTTCAGAAAGTTAACAATATGATTATACGATTTGGAACTGGAAATCTTATAACAATAACCGTCGATAAGCCTTTTCTGATTACCAGTTTCAAGCTTTTTCATTGTTATGCCATATTGTGCCATTTTGTTTTCAAGCAAATCTGGTATCTGATCGAACAGATGAATACCGTTCTGTTTTAAGTCTTTACAGAACATGAAAGGTTCATAATGAATCTTAACTACCTTTGGGGCAGTATCTGGCTCATGTATTACACATTCAGCATAGTTAAAATTAGGATTGGTCTCGACATTGACCAAATATTTAATGTCTTGATTATAGCCTTCAAGAAAGCCTTTTATCTCATTTAAGACAGCCGCTTTATCCATTTATATTATTTAATTTATTGGTTACTAATTAATTCGAAGTACATTTGCAATCATAATTCGTCGTCGCCTTCGTCACTCACAATAGATGAATGAGATTTTGTTATCATCACGCTAAATGGCTTAACTGACTCAACTGAATTCCATTTACCTATTGATGGTGCTTTAAACTTATCGAATGAAATAATATCGTCACACTTGCTTTTTTCAGGTTTATTAAATTCCTCAAATGGAATTTCCAACTGTGTACCATCATAAGATTCCCTGTATTTACGATACTCATAAGCATTCTTATTAACGATCTTATTACCATCACGGTCAGTCATTGAATAGCCTCTGCTGAACATTGCTTCAAGTTGTTTATCAGCTATTTTATCCTGATAAACTTTTGGTAAGTCCATTCCAAAATACTCTGTTGTTATGATAGTTTTACATGGTACACATTCGCAACAAGGTGTATATCCCAAAATTCCATCATGTTCACAGTCATCCAGCCTAGGATTTTCGCAAGATACAACTAAATCACGATATTTGGAAGGTAATTTATCAGCCATTTGATATTTTTTCATCTTTATAATCGGAAACTTCAATGGTACAAGCGATTCGCATATTGCTCCATATGACTTATAAATGTTTTTAATATCCTTAAGGTATGAAATCGCATCGTCGTTTGACACATATCCCACCTGAATTTCCTCGACTCCACGAATACCTTGGCTAAATATCATTGCCATAATCCAAATAGGAACTTGCTTAAAATATAGGCTTCCCTCATTGGCGTCAACATGTGCCGTTAAAACATACTCAATGTGATTTAACTTGGAAGGGTAATCCTTGTTAAATTCGTTCGAGAATAATTTATACAGCAACTCAATACGGTTCTTTTCCAGCTGTGCCTTATGCCTGTTATTCTCAATTGTCACATAAATCGGCGTAACGGTATTACCGTCCATAAGATTTTTCCATACAAGATAAGTAGAATCAAGTCCACCTGAAAACAAAATAGCAACATTCTTACTCATTGGTTATTATTTATATTTGTTTTTAATCCTATTGATAACATCTGATATAACTGCTTCCGACGTTGTTGATACGTAATCCTCATTATCCATTACCTTTGTAATCTCTCTACGCTTACCTTCAATCGCATCGTAAACATATTCGTCAATACTGTCCTTAACAATCGTCGGGTAGATGTTTACAGCATCTTTCTGTCCGATTCGGTGGCATCTGTCAGCAACCTGATCATATTCTCCAACAGAATATGGTAATGTCATAATAATCATTTTGCTTGCCGCAGTTAACGTAAGTCCGTAGTTTGCAGTTTGTATTGAAGCCAAAAATATCTTAATCTCGCTATTAGGGTCTTGAAAAGTCTTTACCAACTCTGCCCTTTCCTCTACTGACTGATCGCCTGTATGAAGGGCTGCAATATTACCAAAAATTTTCTTAAATTCATACAAACTTTCTTTAAAATTGTCAACAATAATTACCTTTTCACCTGTTTCAAGTATATTCTCGATGATCTCAACAACAGATTCAATCTTAAATTTGGCGGTTAATTGCCTAAGCCTAAGCATTGTTGTTAATGCATTTTGTGCCAGTCCAGAAAACAAATCGTTAGCAACATTTTTCTCAACATCGTCATATATCTTCTGATCAGCATCACTCAATTCGAATATAATTTTCTGATATGTCTTATCAGGAAGATCAGTTAAAACCTCAGCCTTTCTTTTTCTGTGCGTGTATGGCGATATTTTGAAGTAAAGTTCTTCAAGCCTTTTCTCGCCATCTTCGTCAACCTTCCAACCGAATCCGTCTATCTCGTAAACCATGCCACAATAATACTCGTAAAAGTATTTTTTGGTTGCAAAGTCTAAAGGAGATATCTGATTAAGCACTGAATATAATTCGAATGCTCTATTAGGTGCTGGCGTTCCTGATAAATATATTTTACTAGGCTTACCGTCGATAAAAATATCTTCGTTAAATAGCTTTTTATAATTCTTATAAGTATTTGAGTCAGTATTCTTTAACTTTTGACATTCGTCACATATAACAGCGTTTATGTTTCCAACCTTAAGTTTTTCCCATTTTTTCGCCATTTTTGCCTTGTCGCTGGGATTGAAATAATCGTAATTAACGATAATGTATTTAGCCTCGGCAATTGTACATGTATTCTTTTTCCAATTGATAATATATGCCTTACTGTTGGTGAACGTCGAAACCTCATTATAATAATTGAATTTTAATGAGTTTGGCGTCACCACGATAACTTTTTTGAAGTTATTCATTTCAACATAAAGAATTGAACTCAACGTTTTTCCTAAACCCATTTCATGCGAAATTAATGCACTTCTGGTTTCATTCATAAACATTGCTGCGATTATCTGGTGAGGATATAGTTTGATAGGAATCTTTATCAACGCATGAAGGCGTTGAGAGTAATCGATATACGTTGTTTCGAGTTCGAGTTTATATTTGTCCCATTTTAGCTTTTTCTCATTAAGTTCTTTGAGTAAATTTACCTTATCGGTTTCAGCTTTCTCATGTTTTTTAAAAAGATCGACAAAAAGCTTTCGACTATCAATAGTGCCAAAGTCAAAGTGTATGTACTCAGAGCCTTTAAAACTTTTGATAAGTTCTATTAAGCCTGATACACTCACTTCCCAACATATTTTTGAGGCATTCCATTTTCTATTGGTCTGATCTAATGATTTGATCTTATCCTTTAGCTCCTCATTATATATGAATTTTGTGTAGTACCACGCTCTACGTGGAATTCTCTCACAGAATACTATTAGTTTAAAATCACTCATTATTGTATAGAAATGTAAAGTACAAAGAAACGAAAAAAAAACGTAAGCTGCAAGAGTTTACGTTTTTTTAGTTCGATTTAATTCGATATACTTAATAAAGTGATGTTTTTGTTAAAGAATCAAAAACAGTCATATCAATGTATCCGCTATTGGGAATGCTAATCTTCATCGGAAAATTTACATTAAGAAAATCCAGCTTGAATTCGCCATAATAGTTGCCGACAACAGCTGTATCGCCCAATTTAAATTCATACTCGATTGAGTACTTTGGAACAGCTAAATAATCATTGTCATTTCGATATTTGATCTGACCACTCACATTAGCAATGTGATATTCTTCCGTATCCACATTATACATGGAAAATGTTACAGCTGCATCATTCATATCTTCGTCAGCCAAGCCGTATTTGTCCAAGAACTCTTGATCCAATGAATACTTTAGTGTTGGCAAAGTACTGTCCTTCTTTATATAAAAATTCATATTAAATTATCTTTTATATAAATACGTCGCTATACGTTTGTAGGATCAATATTTTTTACGATATTTTGCCTTTCTCTATCAGCCATTAACAAACTGATCATGTCCTTATTATTGCTATTAGTATCTGGGTCACCAAGACTGTCAAAATCAATTGTTTGACAAATATTTGCATGAATTTCATTTACTATAGACCTATCGATAGGCTCATTATCAGTCGATTCAGGATTAACATAAACTATATCTGGCGTAACTTTATCAAGTTCAGCAAATTCGTCTGGAATAACAGGTTCTAAGACAGGTGCTATGTCTTCAACAACTTTCTCCAAAGCATCGACAAACTCATTATGTTCAAAGTCATTCCCTCTCTGGTTTTCGCCGTCGAATGTCGTGCCTTCCAATTTTTTATTGAATCTCTCAATACTACTATCTGTTACTTTGAGAGATTTACTGTATTTGTACATGTAGTCCTCGTCATTAATAACAATTTGCATTTTATCATTATCAAAAATACAGTCTTTAAAAGTCTGACCATCTTTAGCAAACCTTGCCTTAATAATACGAATATTTGCCAAGTTAGCGTCTTTAGATGCTGGCGGTTTAGCTACAGACATGAAGAAGTGAGCTTTCTGCAATCTCTTAATACTACCACCAGCCTGACTAGCTTCAACAAATTCGCTATCTAATCCAGCACGTGAACTCTGAATCGCCGACCATGCAGGTATATCTAAATCCGCAGATATAGCAAGAAAAGATTTAACAATCTGTAATTCAGCCTCTGTCCTATCTGGCGACTTTTTATTCGGTTCAAGACAGTCTAAATAGTCTAGTACGAGCAATTCGAATTTGATACCATTTTTCTTTTCATATCGTGATATGAAATTCTTCACATCATTCATTGTGGTATTTTCCTGACTCATTCGTTTTATAACGATTTTACCGTCATGTTTATCTTTTACAAAATCATAACACTTTCGCTTAACCTCGTCACTCCTATCGTCCATTTCACTTAAAGGGATGCCAGACCAAATAGCATAATGCTTTCGCTTTATTTGCGCCTCAGTATCTTCGAAAATTATTTGTAATACCTTTTTACCCTCAGCATATCCAGTACTAGCAATTTTTGTGAGCAATGTACTTTTACCAACGCCTGACGGTGTTAATATAAGACCTATTTCGCCCTTTCCAAGTCCGCCGCCAGTCAAAGCATCCAATACAACTACGCCTGTTGGAATTACCTCTCTAAACTCTTTGCTAAGAACACTGTCAATGTCATCCATTGCCTCAGTCCCATAATCTTCAACATCACCGATCTCAGATATGTCTCTGATTTTGTCTTCAATATTTACTAATGCTTGCTTTTGGCGTATTTCGCCGTTCTTCGTCATGTTAATGATGAATTCACCAAGCTTTCTATACTCCTGTTGTTTTATAAAAAACGTTGTTTCTAACTGAATAGCTTCGCCATTGTGATCAATATTTCTATTAATAACCCGATCATTCCAATTAAGAATTCTTTTTACTATGGCAAAAAGTAATTCTTCTTCGATTAAATTGTTTGGTGTTTTGAATTTGTTAATAGCTAATATTATGCTATCATTTTGAAGATTTGGTGGCTTGGCAAATTCATTGAAGTAATTAGTCATTATGATGAACAACCTTTTCATTGTAGGGTCATCAAAATACATTGCGCTTAGTCTTGGGAGAGTTCTTACGGCAAACTCAGGTTCTACGAGTAATTGCCACATTAAATGCTGCTGAAATTCAGACCCCAAGTATTTGCTCAGGGTATTTTCTACTTGTTCCATTATAAATTTTTGTGAAAGTTAGAAATAAAAGGTAACAATTCTAGCAACTGTTATTTTATAAACAATTGCTAGAATTATCATAATATAACTTTCGATTAATTAACAGCAGCGTATGACTGCGACTCAAAACTTTTCGAAATGAACTCCAAATCGCATCGTTTAATGTGATTATAAATTTCATTTGTCACTGATTTTACAGCGTCAACAACATCTACAGAATATCTGCAAGTCGGGTTGAAACCATTCACGTAGAATGTTCTTTCAACAATGGTTTTTCCATTGACATAAAAACCTATTGAACATGGAACGCCTTTTATAACTTTGTCCTCAATCTGATAAGACACAATTGAAGGGTCATAAATAAGGTCATTACGAATGTCGTCCTCATACGAGTCGATTATGTCATTAGCATAATTAAACAGTTCATAATGTTTTTCCTCACCCACATATGCAAATGTTTCATAATACCTTTTGGATAAGGTCTTTTGAAACATACCAATCGCCTTGGGTAGAATATGACGAATGTTAATAGGATACCTAACTTCTGGGCTAAAATCCGATGAATCTATCATCTTTTCACAAAGCAGAACATCGCCCTGATGAAGCGAGAATTTGAAGATTTTACCAAACTCGTTATCGTTACTCATTTTTTCTTATGTTTAAAATTATTACACTGCAAAACTACATATTTTTTTCTGATAATGAAAGCCTTTTTAGATTTATTTTCTAACTTTATTATAATTGTCTAAAAGCTGCTTCTCAAACATAACCACTGTATAGAAAGGTTCGAGATAATTGACGAAATTACCGCCATTGAATATAGTTAGAAATCCGTCTTCGATCATTAGCTTATATAGGTTCTTACTACCCCTATTTTCAGGTGATAAAGGCATTTCCAACTGAGCTAATTCCTCCACAGCCTGTGCATTAAGAAAGGGTCTTGAAAGGTCTGTCAACTCATAATTAAGCTTTAATCTGGGGATGTTTGCCAATAAACTCTCGAATATTTTTAAAGGTTTTTTCTTCTCAAGTATTCTATTTTTATTGATTTCATCAGCACGTCCACATATCTCTCTAACAGTTAGCTTTCTAAATTTAATATCAGGAAAATGTTTTATTAGAACGTCTTCTTTTATACCTGCAATACCCTTAATGTTATCCGAAACATCACCGCCAATTATTTTTACAATTAAGCCATTAGAATAATGATACTTGAAGTCATAGAAAAATGTGGCTTTAGTCACAGGATGATCAATATTGCCAAATAATATTGTTATGTCAAGTTCGAGCAATTGAATGAAGTCCCTATCGTTAGTAAACAAAAAGATTATTTCCTTCTTTGAATTCGATTTGCAATACGACGCAATCAGGTCATCTGCTTCAATTTCATCAACTTCTATCTGGCGAATAAACAATTCTTCGATGTATTGCTGAATACGTTTCTTATTTTTTAAAATGGACTCGTCTTTAGCTTGTTCACGTCTTATTTCGGCATCAGTCATTTCAATTTTACTGTGCCACGACTTATCCTTTCGATTTGCTTTATACTCAGGATCGAGTTTATGCCTATCAATTCCGCCGTTCTCACCATCCCAACACACCACAACCTTATTGATCTGATGTTCTTTAATTAGCTTTCTAATGGTCGTTAGAAAGCCATATAGACCACCGATCGATCCGAAAGACGCTGTATAAGCATCTTTCGCACCGAAGAATGATCTTTTTAGAAGATAGTTTCCGTCAACTAATAGGGTTCTGATTTCCATTAGCTTTCTTCGCTAAATTCTACGTCATGAGCCTCAAATGTTAAATCATCGGAAGTCATTGTATCGTCATTGAAGATATTCCTAAAGAATAGAATATATTTCTTCTTATAGATTTCAAGATCGTCAGGATAAACAAAACCATGAGGCGTTGAGATAATTTTCCCCTCCATTGAGATACCTCCAAGTGGGCCGTCAATATGGTTCTTAGCTACATTGATTCGAGCCTCAATTCCGTAGTTCACATCACGTTTCTTGCTGGTTGCCATAATCTTTTTAGTTCCATGAGCAATAATACCACCGAAATGATAAATAAGCCTTGAACCGAAATAGAATGTTTCACCACCTTTATGTTTTACTCCTCCGCCGTTCATATTGTCAATCCATATTTTCTGAACAGCGATAACAGTATTAATATATGGCTTATCAATCTTTCTACTGTTTGGAATGGTATTGTTTAGCATTGATAGAAAACATGTTTCGTAAGCTTTTGCATTCCACATGTTATTCGCAGTTGTTTCTTTAACCTGTGCATTAATTGTGGCAATACAGTTTAGTGTACCAATCGAGTCAATAGCAAACGTAATATTACGATCAAGATTACCATCATTCTGTTCATCCATAAAATAGTACATACATTTAGCTAAATCTTCAATAGACGCTTCGTTTCGATCCTTATCCTGTTTTTTACCAAAATTTGTTAACAAGTATTCGTTATCAATCAGAATATATTCGCCGTTTATGTCAAAACCCATTTTTACAAGCCTTTCCATACCCATATTGTTTTCAGTATCAATAATGATTACTAAGTCGCCATCTTTCTGTGCTGCAACAATGCCTTCACATACAGCTGTCGATTTTCCTGTGTTAGAGAAACCTCTACATAGATTTACATAACCTTTAGCAAAACCTGGAAGTCCTGTTGCCTTTTCCATTGCCGCTGAGGTTCTTAGCCATGTTAAAGGCTTATCAGGAACGTCTTCACAGCCAGCTTTTTTCTTAAAATCTGCTAAAGAAAATGTTTTTTTTGCCGTAGCTTTTCTTACCACCACGTTTGGCGGTACTATATTTGTATTATCTTTCATATTTAATTTGTTATTGAAAATAATATGGGATACCTTACAGCATCCCATATTTTATTTTGAATTAGAACGGTAAGTCCTTGTATTCTTCTTCATCTGAATCTGGTTCGGCATCTGGTTCGTTAGAATCAGCTTCCTGTGTAGTTTCAGTAACTACTGGCTCATTTGAGGGAATAACAGAGGTATTAACTTCGGTAGGTTTCTCAGCATCATGCTGTTGAATCAAAGCTGCTGCAACGTCAAGAGAGTTGTCGGTATATGTTCCGACGTCACTTTTAGTAACATTAGTAATATTTACGTTACTATTGTCTTCAAGGTCAGAAGCATATTCAAAGTTTTCATCCTCTGTATCTGCATTAACCTTTCTTGTGTTAGCCAATGCTTCAAGATCAGGATGATTAGGAAATACCCAATGTTTGCTACTTGGGTCAGAATCTTCCCAATATGGACTGTTACCTTCAACAATCAATTCTAGGAATTGTAATGCTGTGATAGCTGGCGCATTTTTTGGTTTGAATACTTGTCTCCAAGTGATTGTGTCATCAAGCCATTGCTGTGCAACGATTGGGTCTTGGTGTAAAGCCGATTTACCCTTTGTTGTGATAGCTGATACAGCTTTGTAGGTTTTGCCTTTGAATTCGCTATCGCCCATAGTGATAGAGATATCTGTCCCAACGATAGGATCAGCAAAATTGACTTTGTTCTGGTCGTAAAAGTCTTCAAGTGGTGGCATTAATTTGTCGAACACACCCTGACGTTTGTAATTGAATTTAAATCTCCAAAACTTAACGCCATCTTTTTCCTGACCTTTGTCTATACCACGAACGATATAGAATTTCTTAGCTTCCCATGAAGTAGCTTCTTTGTAGATCAAGTCATTGCTTTCTTTAACCTTAAGCTGAGCAGGTGTCATGTTATCCTTTTTTACATACTTGATAGAAGGGTCTTGCTTATCAGCATATTTCTTAGCTTGCACACATAAAGGACATGGTGCTGGAATCATAACTTGTTTACCATTAAGGTCTTTTACAAGATCGCCATTTTTGTCTACCTTTGGTACGGGTGGATCATTGTGGGCTGGACAGTAAACAATTGTATTAAATTTTTTGGTGTTGCCAACGGCATTTGTGGTAACCACGTGGAAATACGCTTCGTCATAGAAGTTCTTACCTTTATAAGGTAGAATACGAAATATTTCTTTAGGTTTTCTGGGAACGAAATACTTGGCTAGTATTTCTTCGGCTGTTTTCTTTTTGTTTAGATTCTGACTTTTTTGGTAGTCAGCGAACATTGCCTTTAAATCATTTGAGTTTTCCATTTTCTGTGTTATTACAATTTATTTATTTATTTCAATTAATGTTTCAATTCTTGTTCCAGTAATTTGTTTACTTTAACCAAAAAATAAACTTATTTGAATTGATACAAAGGTAATGCTTTTTTATCAATTCGCAAGCAATTTATTTTTTATTTTGCTATAATCCTGAATTTAATAACATCTTTTATAACGCTATTATTTCCAGATATTTGTCTAATTTTCAAATAATAGTCTTGAGGTATTAACCATATTGTATTCAAGTCAATAGAGTATTCACTACCGATTTTGTTTACCTTTGTGAATGGCAATATTTCAAGTTGAGCATCTACCCCGATCTGCGTAAACACGCCGTATTCGTAAATCAGATTACTATTCTTTGCCTTGTAAAGCTCTCTCGATCTTACAGCAATTTTTTTAATGTCTCCCTGAGTAATGACCTCATTTTCAAATAAGCCATCAACAGTTACATGGTAGTTATCAAGATTTATATAACTCGTATATAAATACTCAGAAAAAGATTTTAAATAGAATTTATTCAAAATTTTATTGCTATTTCCGTTAATATTTACGTCCCATTCATCATGAAAAATAACTGCATCTGGATACGTTGAAGAGCTAATAATAATTGGGATACTAAACAGTCCCTTTGTTATGGTTGTGACAGTTGCGCCAGAAATGTACTCTATAACATTATTCTCATAGTCATATATTTTTACGCTATTAATAGTTATATCGCTAGGCACATTTCTAAGGTCTAAAAATAGCTTATTATTCTTATCCAAATAAAAATTGCTTCTATCATCATCGACATCATAAACAAATTGCGTTTCGATATATGGTTCATAATATGTATTAGTATCCTTAGCATGAAATGCCACTGACTGCATATTTGTGGTCGTACCTGTTTCAATGATTTCGGAATATTTTATGCCTATACCATAAAAGTCCTCGATACCATCGATTATTAAATTAATGTATTCTGTGATATCTAAATTAATATCCTCAGTGCCATTATTAAAATCCTGATAGCCTAGAACATCGCCACTATTGCCGCTAAATGATCCACTGTAATTCCAAGACTCTCCATTTTTTGCATTATTCCAATTACTAACTTCGTCATCTGGTTTCAAGTATTTTAAAATGTCGAGATTGAAATTGTATTTAGAACCGTTCGACCAATCCTGTTTTATCTTGAAAAATTCCAATCTAAAGCCAGATGCTCGTTCCATGTTCTCTATATATGTTCCTTTCCCAGCATATTGTGTAGCATTCCTAATTGTATTTGTCATATGTAAAACATGACTAGTAATGTTACTTCTTATGTATGTGCCGCCACTCATTGCAGATTGTAAATTTGTAAGGTCAACACTAAATATATATCTGGTAACAATATTATCAAATCCCCCATGAATTAATTCAGTGACAGGGTTTAATGAATTATTGGAACTGTTCATGCTTATTAACGTGTTATTCTTATTAAAATATGATCTGAAATTTATAGACATTCCTTTTATATTTAATTAAATGCTTATTTTAGCGGAAAGTCACTTCCGAGTTTGTTTGACTTAAATCCTAACAGTACGTCTGTTAATTGATCGTCTTCGGATTTAGGTTCTTCCTCAACCTTATTGGCATCAACCATTGCTTGGCATTGTGCCATTTTTTCAGGATTAGCATTTGTGCCATAATATTCAGGGTCTTCGGTTAAATGATCGAAAACAATATCTAATGCTACCATCGGGTCATCGCTATGTTCCCTTTCAACTTCTAAACCCTTTTTTATCTGTTCCTTACTAAATTTTGATATATTAGCATTATCACCAAGTCCGCCTTGAAGTTCGTCGCCAACTTCTTCTTTATCGGCAACAACTGAATCAACGTCGTCATTAAATGAAACGTTATTTACCTTACCCATCATTTCGAGCAATAGTTCTTTAGTTCCTTTATTAATTTTACTCATAGATATTGTCATTTATTTTGCCAAAATTCCTTAATAATATGCCTGCCTTGGCATTTGCCTCATTTTCTTCGTCGCTGCCTGTCTCACCAGACTGTGCGTTTATTTTGCCTTCAAGATTCTGTTTATGATGAACTAATTCATGACCTAGAGTCCTCAATATATCTGCAAGATTTCTGTTTGCGCCAATGATATCAATTATCATATCGTTTGGGACATAACCGCCGAACGATTTTGATTTCTTAGCCTCGTCATCATTATATGAAATATTAATCTTAGGTATATTTCCGCCTAGATTAAGTTCAGTGTCGGCAAAGGTAATAAATTGTTTTATTATTTCGTCTCTTTTATCCTGATCATTATCCAAACTAATATGATTAACCTTTTCGAATATTTCAAACAGTTTATTCTTCATGTTATGTTAGTCTATTAAAACTATCCTTTATATCATCGTTCTCAGGTAAATCATCGAAATTTGCAACATATGTGCCATCTTCCAATTGTTTAATACCCTTGTCCTGATTATTTTTATCAAACCATGAATCCGACCAGAAATCGTTAAGATTGAAGTAATATGGATATGAAACTTTTGACTTGCTCATTAATTTCTCCGAATTCGTAGGCTCTCTGACTTCGGCAACGTCGGTATCAAGCACATTCAGCTTTCCAGTAATCTTACTAACCTCATTATTTAAGCTTTCCATTTGATCATGAATAGCCTTCATTGCAATGATGTTGCTTTTGATAACCTCATTCTGCAAACTATTAATATCAGGTTCAGGCTCAGCCATTGGAGCATCAACTGGTGGCATTCCACCCATGTCAGGTTCTATCTGGTCTTCTGGTGCGACTTGTTCTGGTTCAGGCTCTACCTGATCCTCTGGAGCAACCTGTTCTGGTTCTTCAATCGGCGGAACATTTGCATTTGGTTTTAAACCTTTTTGTGCTTCGTCGCCTTCCTCATTCGATTCCTCATATAATTCATCTGGAAAATTGTCAAAGTCGTCGTCTTCACCCATTACTGCCGTATATTTGGGTGATTCGTTTACAACATAAGTCATCTTGTGGATAATTTTATCCAAATTAATAATATTTTCTTTTTTCATATCTCGAATATTAATATTGTTCTCTCTCTTGTTCTCTCAATAATTGACGTCCGTCTTCTGTAACGAAAACCTTATCAACTCTTTCGATAAGCGAATGGTTTTGAAGTACTACTTCTTTCCTTTTCTTTCCGTTCTTTTCAGAGCTAGTCAACATGCTGTCGCCTCCCATGAAGTCGTCTAAAGCATTTTCTAAATTGTTGTCCATAGCATTATATTTTTATATAAATACTATCAGATATTTATTTAGCAATCATGGTAACAACAAATCTTTTAAGTGATTCGAATCTATCATAGATTTTATAATACTTCATGTATTCGTCGCCATTAAGATCGTCGATATAATTGGGGCATCTGGATGATAATTCTTTAAAGAAAATTTCCTGATCAAAGTTTAGAAACTTGATCAATCTTAAATTAATACCTATTATCTCATTATCATGTAATAGGTAAATACACTCATTTTTATACTTGTAAATCCTATCAATACTTTTTGGGAGAACATCGAGAAAATCAATCGATGTTCTTATATTTAGGAACGTCGGGTCAATATTAACATAATTATATCTTGATCGAAAATATAGATCGGGTGCTTTCGCAACAAAGCTATAAACGCCAATAATATTTAAAGACTTATACTCATTAAAGGAAAATTCCCAATACAATTTATTGGGAATAATACACTTAGTCAGAATATCTGCATCCATGATCTTTTCATTATTATTACATGATTTCATAAAACGCCACCCCACATATAATGTGGGAAGCGTATTATCAATTTCATTGTAGTTTACAGATTTATTAATATAATTAATATAATCCGATTCGATGTGGTTTACCAATTCTTCGTATACCACGTTTGCGATTTTCATCTATGTTTTTTTATTGATTAATAAATGTATCCAGTATCAGCTTATTTTTTTCGTAAAATGGCATCAATTGATTGAAATAGTCTTTATTAAGATTCTTAAGCTTGTTTTCGCTCTTATTTCTCGTGATAGATTCCAAATGATAAGCAACCGCATCGTTTACGGTAACATTTTTCTTATCATTTAATAGACAGGTAAAATTCAACTCAACGTCTTCAAAACATTCAATATAATTCTCATTAAACTGCCCCAGAACTGTAAACAGATTTTTGTTTATCATCAAAAATGCGCCTGTATTACCAATGGAATTGTAGTTGACGTGTATCGAATAATCGTTGGTCTTTTTCAAGTCAACATGCGATAAATGTAATTTGTTGTCTGTAATATGCGCCTCAATTCCACAGTGCTGTACCGAAGAATTTTCGTAATGTAGTCTTATACCAATTGTGCCTATATTAAGCCTATCGCTTCTGTATATCTCAACACATCGGCTTAAAGCATCATTCATCAACTCAATATCGTCATTACAAAAAAGAACTATTTCAGTATCAGCATTAACGTGGTTATTAACCACATCATTGTTGATTTTTGCAAAGTTATAATAATCGTATTTAACAACGCTAACTTTATCTGATAATAGTTGATCATATTTAGCTAAAACATCTGAATCGCTACCTGTATCGGCAATGATAATATTATAGTTTTTATATTTAACATATTCATTCCAAGATGTTATATTATCTAACAATATATCGAAATTGTTTTTTGTTGGTATGATTACCGTTACCTTTGGGTCGTTTCCTTTTGGAACGATCTTAATTTCGTCGCAAATAGGCGGAATCGACATTGGCAAGTATTCCTTATATTTCTCGACGAATAACTGTCTATTACGTTCCCAATCGGGACTTGTCTGTCCGACTGATTTATGCAGTATTCTGATCGTCGTGATAACACCAATATTAACGCCGTCCAAATAATTGTCCAAACTAAATGAAATATCATAAAAATGAAAGCCATCAAATTCTTCATTGAAGTTCGACACTAAATCAGGGTCTGCCGCCATAAATACGCCATCAACAATTACAACTTCCTTAATGTCTTTAATTGGTGCTGAAAAATTACTAACCCATGTATTAATATCGTCAGTGTGTTCGACGATACCAAACATCGTATTTTTCGCTTCCCACCATATTGCGGACTCTGAAATACTGGTTGTGCCAGCTAATCCAATTATACCATAATTATGACTGTTGAATTTGGCAAGCAATATTCTACCCCAATTCATTGTTTTGAAAATGATATCATTATGTATAAAACAAAATATGGCATTAGTAGAATTGGTCTCAGCTAATGCCCTATTATATAGTGACGTTAATGAATATTCATTGTTATTCTCATAACAAATTATTTCACATTTTGCACCTATAGTACTTCGTATATGTAGGTCAAATGCCTTATTATCAATGTCACTATTTTGTGACGAATACACTACTATAATTCTATTTTTCATATTACAACTATTGGAAATACAAAATTAGAATAATTTATTGTAACGAACAAGTAAATTTAGGCATTATTAATAATAAACTGTTCGTAATCGCTTTTAGCCTTTGCAAATGGAAATGGAATTCTGATCAATTCGCCATCTGGTATATCATATTCGCTTGCAAATAAAGGATTTGCATATAGTATGAGGAAATCGTAAAAAGGATTGCCGTAATATTTCTGAGCAAGTTTATCGTATCTATTAATCATGGGATTCCAATATTCATACTTGTCAGTCGAATTCTTTGGCATTGTGACGAAAGGCAACATTTCAGTCACCTCATTCACAACATTTAATAAAGCATATCTATCGTAATCTTGTCTACTCATTATTTCAATTTATTATCAAGAGGTGTGTTTATTTTTGATGACGCAACTAATTGACCATTCTTGCTCGCCATAGGTTTTATACTATATTGATCATGTTCAACTTGTGACGGCTTTATGTAAATATCTTTATCGGTGAACGTTGAATTTGCATAGTAATTCATAGATAAAGCATTTTGTAGTACATCGATAGGCCCTTTTAATGATTGACCACCAATGATTTTAATTTGTAGTGTGACCTTACACATTAAATATTGCATACCCATTCCTTCTGGATTCATATCCCAAGGCATATCATTATAGTCAATTGTTAAATTCTCTGGAATTATTTTACTGTTAATAAAATCACCAAGTCTTAAAATAAGAATAGGCTGTCTTCCGAATATAGAATTTCTGATATCATTACCAGATTGTGTGTGCTGCGGTTCTCCCTGTCTCATACATTGCTGTAAGAATGTTAATCGTCTATGAAAATCTTCTGGTGTCTGAGAATGAAAGCAAGGGCTATAATAATTATCGCTAATAGTTTTTGATCCAGTTGATATTTTACCATCTGTTCTATTTTCGACAGGCTTTCTTTCAGTATACACTTTTGAATATTTGTCATCGGCAGTGCTTTTTTTATTTTGAAGAAGAACATATCGATCTAAATCGGCTTGCAATATTGCTAAACGTCTTTTTTCGTCTGAATTTAATGTTCGTGTCTTACGTGGCTCAGTAATAGCATTCTTTATTAAAGTTACCACAACCTGTCTTTCCAATTTAGCACCAAGCTCATTAATTGTGGCTGGTGTGTTATATAGATCATCTACAATACCTTTAGCATTTAGTTTATAAGTTACTTTAGCATCTGTTCCGAATAAAGCCAACATTCTAGCATCTATAAATGCTTTGGCTGCATCGACCCTTCTCTGGCTTAATGCTTTATTATATATTAAGCCTTCTTTAGCTAAATATAAAGCCGTTGTTGTGCCTACCAAATTAATGCTATAGTATTTACGATTTTCAACATTTGAAAAATTGTTAATCAGAAACGTGTTTAAAGCACATGAGCCTGTAAAACTATACATATTATCGTATAGTTTTGTATTCATAAAGCCACCACTTTCATAATTAGGGACAATACCACTAACATCATATATACCTGTATTAAGTCCATCACTACCATTTTCATCAGCAGTATTCATTCCTTGAAATACCTCGTAACCCTTTGTGTACATGTCTTGAAATACAGACTGAACATTACCTGTATTTGGGTAATTATTCATAAAGGACATTGATATAGTATCCGTAGATGAAATCTCTGGTGGATACTGTATAGGAAGTTTAAAGGAATCTATTTCGAGTTGTAACTCATTAATTTTTGCCTGATAGTCTTTTTGTATAACGGAATCTGGATTTGTGTCATTCATTCCAAATGCAAAAAATTCGGCAATTGCTTTATGCTTATCAGCACCTCTAAATTTTTTATCGTTTAGTTGCTGTGGATAATCGACCAATAATGTAAATGTGAGAGTTCCACTTCTTTCAGAACCTGTGTATGAATATATTGGTTCATTTCTACCAAGCATTTGCGTTGACACGAATTTTGAAGCAGTCGTTTCATTAAACTGAATATCATAAGGCGGAAACCACATAAGTCTGCCATAGTATGGATACGAACCTATTTCAGATTTTGGAATCCAGCTACCGTCTTCGCATAATCCGCTTTCGGGTATTACCTTATATGCCAAATTCTCCAATGAAAACATTAAATTCTTATTATTTACAGATCCGTCATCGTCATTTATTGGATGAATCTTTGGCATAACCGTTTTATAGATGGTTGAATTAGGATTTCCGTTATATTTAACATTACCATTATAACGGATAGCTTTTGCATATCGATCATATTGGTCAAGCATCGTATGCTGTCTTAAACCAGATGAAACACCTATAATTGAATCGGATGATGATTCATATACTCCTGATCCATTAAACATAGATTTACCCTTATTATCTACAAATATTTTACGATTAATATTAATTATATCTCCATTGGCAACATTCATTAAATTTTTAGTGTAATCCAATAAGCCTGTTTGAACACCAAAGTCACCGAGATAGCCTTTAGAGGTGTTATCATCACCCCATACAATTGAAGTATTCTTATTGAAGCCATCATCAGTGTTAATCCAAGGGTTTATACCCTCATTATCAGGTATAGTCTTAATAGTGTCTCCAAAATATTCTATTTTTTCACCATATTCATGACTAACATTTTTATCCCTCTCATTATTAACTGCTTCAAGACCAGTATTAATACTTGCCTCAATAGCAGAATTTGTTTGAAAACTTGGATACCTGTTGAAATACTTATCCGAAAAATTATATTGATTATGCTTTGCTAGCTGTGTTTTAGTATTTTCGTCTTTAGCGTTTTGAAATAATTTATCATTTATATAAATGTTCTTATTCAAATTTTTATAAAGCAAATTAATTTGCCCTGAGCCTGTATTGGCTATATAATCGTCTAATGTTGAAGATTTACTGAACGGACTTTCTTTAACAGAATAAGAACCTGTTAAATCATTAACAAAATTTATAAAACTAGAAGGACTTTCTTTCTTTGTAATACTATAATTGAATTTCTTGGTGACGAATTTAGTGTCCTTATTTCCGTCAAATAAATTCATTACACTGATCTTTGGAATTTCCTTTAATACCATTAAAGAAGCATTTGCTTGAAAGTTATATGCAAGCTGTTTGCCGAGCATAGCTAGTCCTATTTCGACGATTGGAGTCTTAGTTGATATAAGTCTTCCAATTACAGTATTGGATAGGTCAAATGAGCTGTAAGGCATTAATGTGCTTACTACACTGTCTATTGAATTAACTATTTTGGTTATGCTTGAAGCATTATCTAATGGATATTGATTGTTAGGGGAATACAGACTTCTTGTTTGAAGTGTAGTTCTTAATTCCTCTGTTGAAGTCAATAACCTTGATTTATTTAAATCATTTTCCATTAATCATTTATTTTATATAAATACTAATTGAAAATTATTTCAACCCAATTGAAATCATTGTTTCGGAGAAACAGATGATGACATAACTAACCCAACATTTAAATGTTTCTTTTTAATTTGAAAAGTTAAAAAAACAAATATTTGGAAGTTTGTTTTCACGGTTGAAAATCTGAAAAAGAGGATTTTGTTTTTTCGTTTGTCTTATCGATGAGGATAAAAATGAAAGACTCGGCAAAGTTACAAAGAATTTTTGACATTATCATCATAAATTTTTCAAATATTATATAATTATTTTCAAGCATCAATAAATAAACTTTTAAATTCACTTGCGAAGGTACTAATAATAATCTATATTAGCAAGTGAATTTAAAAATAAAATGCTTATAAATCTAATTATAAGCATTTTATTTATTTATGGACATCCATAAAATCCTGTCGAAGTTATTCCGTCTAAAACGGTTATAGGATCAACATATGTAGTTGTTGTAACTGTATAAAATACTCCAGTAGCACCCTCAACACGATATCCCGCACCAAATACCTGAATTCCAGTATAAGGGCCTGCGTAATATGTTGAGCCATCACTACAACGATCCAATTCATACCAATAATTTATTAAATTTGTAGTTGTTAAAGGTTCACCGCAGGCTAATGTTGTGAACTTATAGCATGTGGGTGTTCCAGAAGGATTACCTAAGACATATCCAGTACTACAAGTGTATCCCTGACCATGATCACCAATTAAAACTGGTTGACCAACCTCGTCTTTACTGCTAAATATAAGATTTGTACCCATGTCGGCATAGCTTGTACAATTCATTAAATCATGTTCAGTCATATCATAAATGTCTAATCCCACAGCAGCAGCACTAACAGTATTATGTCCAATTAGTTCAATTATATGATTACCTGCCGACATTAATACTGGATATATATACCATAGTCTAAAACTACTTTCGCCTGCATTTGGTATAGTCCATCCATTAGCTGTAAACATCGCATAAAGAGCTGCGGTATCTTGCATTAATATAGATACGCCATCTAATTTAATTTCAGCAATATTATCGCATCCTACCCCAACATAATATGTTTTCTCAACAACTGTTGTGAAATATATTGGAAATCCAATATATTGATTGTCTAATGTTAATGAAGACCATACAGCGTTTGTATTCATTATACCATGAATTGTATCGCCGTTTCCGCCGCTTATAATAGGATTTATCCAAAATGATCCGCTTGTATAATGATTGAAAGCTGTACCTGTACCATTATAATTCCATCCGCCACTAAAAACGACTGTTCCAGTTGTGCCATATCTTATGTTAGTACTTTTAACCAAATTTCTAGGGTCTGTGGGATTAGTTGGCGCAATAGTTTCCGTCTTTTCACATCCGCCAACAACAGAAGTATAACCATCTGGACAACTTACACATTTAGTAACATCTATGGATTTAACACATCCTTCATTATCTGTTATCAACAATGTATTTGCCATTGTTATACCTGTAAAGGCATATTGACCGTATGAGGCATGCACCTGATCAGGTGCTCCACTCCCAATTAAACTAACTGTCATTGGTAAATATCCGTCTACTAATTCGTATCTAATTATTCCCATTTTTAATATGTTATTTCAAGCACATTTACAATTACATTACAAATAATTGATCCGCCGCCACTAGAAATGATCGAATTTTTTACAACCCATTGATTTAAAGCATAAGTTGCTAAAAACGAAGCATCTATATTTAAATAATCAATACAATTCTGTTTCGTCATAAATTGATTTGAAGTAGGTAATGCTATTAATTGCGTAATACCACTACCCTGTGCATTTGTAAATGATACAAATTGATTATCAGCTAAGCTTCCCCAAGTCATAATTATTTATTTATAATTGCTTCTAATGCTATAATTCTTAATTTTAATGCATTAATTTCAATTTTTTCTTCCTGATGCGCTTTAAAACTCATACCCATCATAGTATATTGATTAATAGCATCATTATTTTCGCCCATTAAGAAATATTCTCTAACACTCTCAGGCACTTCATCAATAATAAATCCTAATGTTCTATCAGTTGTAGGTCTTGATTTATAATAAAAATCCCTTAATTTAAATTGACTTATAGCATCGCTAGCAGACCCATTCCAGTCATCATTTAAATTTTTCATTAATCTTAATGAGTTAAAGCCACCACCTGCAAATGTTCCTGAACCTGCTGTCCATAAATCACCGTTATGTGCCAATGTCATTCTTTCAATAATTGAGCCAGCACTTCTTAAAGAAAATGAATATTTAGATGATTCAGCACCTAATGTCACATCTGAGAGCATATTAGCAATGTTACCAGAATTAATACCTAATCCAGATGTGCCTAAATAAGGCATTCTCCATTCTATAGAAAGTCCATATCCAGCGGTTACACCTAATATGTGAGCATGATCAGAATCTATTATAATGGTTCTTTTTACACCTGTTGTGTTTAGATTTAAATTAATACCTATAAGTGGTATATTATCAGACATACCAGCAACACCATAACTATCTACGCCCATAGAATATGCTGAAACAGCAACTCCGCCACCTGACGTAATATTTAATGATGTCATATTACCAGTTGTAATAGATACAGGCCCTGATACGTTACCGCCAGTTAATAATAAATATAACCCAGCATGATTTCCCCATCCATAAGCTGTTTGACCATTTGCTATATTTGCATGATTATATGTTGATGTGTGCGACGACATAATACCAGCGGCTGTTCCAGCGACTTCACCACCTAAGCCTACTAATGTATAATTTGGAACATTTAAAGCACCTGATGACGTATTATACGTAGAAGCACCAGAGTTACCAGTTGTTGTTAAACTAATTGCCGATCTAGCAGAAGTATCCGTATATTGAGTTATAGTACAATTAATTACACCTGTTGATGATACATAATTAATTCCAGTACCAGATGAGAAAACACCTCTTGCTAAACTAGTTGAAAAATATTTATTAACGCCTTCTGGTATATTATCAGTTGTTAGTGAAACTGCACCCATAAAACCATTAACAGAAGCAACTGCATCAGTATTATCAACTTTTCTCCAAGATGCTCCGTCAAAAATTACCCAGTCGCTTATTTTCCAATCGAATATACCATCTAAATTTGTTACGCCTGATGCTGAAACAATATAATAATATCCTTTAGTACCAACACCGCTAGCTAAAGTAGGTGAATTCGTATTAGCATTCCAAGTACCTTGAAACGAAACTCCTCCAAGTAAAGCCGTTAATTGATTCTGAACTTTACCGAATGCCGATAAAATTGAATCTGATGATGATATTGATCCGCCGCCAACAGTGTTTAATCCTGTTAAGTATTTACCTATTACTGCTGAATTATCTAATGTAACTGATATTGAGGTTGCGCCAGTTCCAGTCGCTTCACCAGATAATGATATTGATTGATTACCAGTTAAATAAGTTGCTGTATCAATTGTCCATGTGTCAGTTGCCGTCTTTTTTAAAAAACCTGCTGTTCCTGTTGATGATGCTACTAATATAGATGTTAATCCTGTTGTAATATCTTGTTTTAGACTTAAACCATATCTTAACAGATTAACTGTCGGATATTTTATTGTGGATGTGTCGATTGTGGCATTTTCCTTGTTAGAGACATTTTCAGGAACATATCCTAAACCTCCTATTTCAATCCATGCTGATCTTGCAGCATTTAATGTATATATTCTTGATTCTGTTTCGGTACACGCCACTATTTGACCAGCATATCTTAACGGATTTGTTAAATATGTAGTTAATGCACTTGCAGTGTCAAATACAGAATCTGGATCAAGAGAATCTGAGTACTGTCTTTTAAATTGTAATGGAAATATTAATTCTGCCATAATTTTATATTGTTACGTTATATGTTGCCGTAGCTGAAAATGGAACTGCTGGCGTATACATGTATAATTTATAATTTGTTGTTGCATAGCCTTCAGCACCTTCAACAGCTATATCCGCTAATTTTGTAAAAATTCCCTTTACCTCTGCATTAAGACCTTCAACATATTTAACACTTGTAACATCAGTTAATGTATTTTTATATGCAAAGACAACATTTGTTGCGCCAATAGGAATATTTATAGTAAATGTTGTCGTACTGAAACTGCTTGTTAATGATCTGATTGCAGCACTTGTGTTAGCTGGACTCGATACGCCGTAGAATGTTTTTCTTCTCCCAACTATTGTCGTTGATTTTGAATCTGTTCCAGCTGGGTATGGTACATCTGGAATATTATCATGATTTGGGTCAGAAGGCTGTCCATATGAATCTAAAGGTTGTGCGCCAATATCATATGTAACAGAAGCATTAAAATTGTTCGATCCGTCATCTATAAGTCTAGCTGTTCTAGTTAAAGTATTTGCTGTTCCGTTTGCTGTTCCGTCAATAGTATATAGTATTGCAGCACCGCCTCTAGGATTTTGTGATAATGATGGATTCCAAATGCCTCCAGATAAGTTTCCGTTGATAGTGCCTCTATTATATGTATATATTAATACGGTATCCAAATGTGTGCCAGACTCAACATTATTACCATTATAATTAGACGTAAATGAAAATGTTGGGTCTGAGTATGTTGGGTAAAATGTTGTTACAAGTAATTTCTTAACAAATTGTGTTAAACTTGTTCCGCCACTAATTAATCTTTGTGCCCATATTCCACCGACCTCAATATTTGCCGTAACATCTTCGGTTAACAGGGGTAATTCATCTGGAGTTAAAGCTACTATTTTTATAGCCCCATCCTGATATTTTAAAGTATCACCGTTAGTCCCACCTGTTAATATTATTGGAATATCCACACCGTCGCCATGTGTTATAGATACACCGCCGACTTTATCAAAATGAGTTGATCCTGATAGTCTTAAGTCATCATTGGTATCTTGTCTAAATTGTATATCTGATAATATTGGTCTCGAATTAAAATTTGTCATGTTACGTTTATTATATAAATACTTTTATTAATATTATTGTCCGATCATTCCGCCACTATAACTCTTCATTCTATTAACTAATATAGGTATATTGATAGCTTTAGCTGTGAATCTTTCTCCGTCAATATCCAACGTTATGTTTGCTTTCATAGAAACTTCTTTATCGGCAAATTCCACTTTTAGAGGGGTTTTTAATAATGTTACCAATTCAGCGAATGCTGATCCACTCTTAGTATTCATTTTAGAGATTGCATCAACAGTTGTTGCAATTGCTGTGTAATCGTCTGCACTACCTCTCATAGCTGTGTTTATTTCTCTAAATGCTGCCCCAACTCTTTCAAGTGCAGGCGCAGAATCTGATAATAATTTTACTTTATCTAGGCTTATATTTCCACCTGAACCAGCGTTCATCACATCGGCAATTCCTTTAGCTAAATAGCCAATTCCAGCAGAGGCTGCGCCAATTCCACCTCCAATCATAGCAAATGTAGCACCTAAAGCTAGAAGGCCTGGCATTGTGGCAGCACTAGCAGCACCGATAGCAGCTATACTTATAGAAAATGCTGTGCCCATTGCAGTTATAGCTGGAGACATCATTAAAGCAGCACCGCCTATAGCTAATACCGTTGCAGGTAATGCCCATATTTTTGTGGAATCTAGTTTAGCCATTGAATCAGCTAACTTAGAAATTCCAAATGCAGCTAATCCAATTCCAGCACCTACGCCCACAGCGGCTGCACCAAATCCAGCACCAGCCATCATCTTACCTTTACCAGCCATTTGAGAAGCTTTTCCAGCATTTAAAACGCTAGCACCTCTACCTTTCGGAAGAGACGGTTTATTTGAATTACCAATTGTACCTGCAAATCCAGCACCAGCTCCTCCAAATAATTGCTTGCCAGATGCATAGTAAACCACTTTAGATAATGCAGTTGCACCACCATTAATTAAAACAGCAGCAGCAGTTAAAACACCAGCTATTTTTAAAGCAGCCATACCAATTGGATTATTAAGAATGCTTTTTATAACGTGTGATATGTCTTGAAAAACAGGTATAACTATTTTCATTACCTCATTAACACCTCTTAACATTGGTAATAGTAATGTTTTAAAGGAAGCCAATGTAGCTTGTAATGCTTCTTCGAATGTTAAAGCATCTTTGGCTCTTTGCTCCAAAGCTGCTTTCTGTTGTATGAACGCATTTGCTTCACTTTCGGTTAAATTTGCTATATTTTTAGCAGTTGTCCCAACCATAACCTGAAATTGTCCAGTTTTTGAATTAAATATGGCAGCACCTTCAATAGCTGATTTATCATCTTTAGATAATCCTGAACCAATCATGTTCTTACGCATTTTCATGATATCAGCCATTCTAAGAGCCTGCTGTGTTAATTCGCCATTTTGTAAGCCTAATGATTTCTCAACAGATGCCATACGATCTCTATCAGCAGGCGATATAAATTTTGTAAATGTTCCATCAGCTTGTTTTTGAAATGTTACAACGCCTTTAGTCATATCATTAATCTTTTCTGTGAATTTTGCAGGATCATTACGAGAAAGGAATAACATTTCAAAAGGATCAGATTTAGCAAATTCGCCACCCATAATCTGTAGATTCGATGCTAGTTCAATAGCACCTTCCAAAGTTTTTGCTGTGTCAATTGCATTAAAAGCCTGACTAAAATCGATATTCATTTTTGTAGCATAGGCTGACATTTCCATCATACCTTTTACACCACCTTTAAAATTATATAGGTTTAATTTCTTAAAATTATCTGATACGTTTTTTAATGCTTTTGTTGTGTTGATACCATATTTCTCACTTGAATGAACGAATTCATCAGTCATTTCATATGTTTTTTGTGCATCAATACCCATTAGCTCAAACTGTGAAGCCATTTTTGTGGCATTGTCAACACCTAAACCAGTTCCTTTACCTATTGCAACGATATTAACGAGCATCTTTTCAGACATTACTCTGGAACGTCCTGTTTCATCAGCAAATCCTTGCATTACGGACTGTAAGTCCTCCAATCCGCCACCCATTTCGGCAACAGACATTGCAGAGTTTTCGAAAGAAGTTCTAATCATATCAGCCTTTAAACCAGACATGCCGAGGTTTAATGTGGTTTGTCTAATGATCTTATCTGACTGCATCAAGCCTTGTATCCAAGCTGCTTCAAGTTTAGTGTTATCTATGAGAAGCTTTTTACGGGCTTCGTATAATTCATTACTTTTCTTCTGCTTTTCTATTAAAGCATCTTGTTCCTTATTTTCTTCTTTTAAACTTTGTACTTTTTTTAATTGATTGGTATATGCAACACTGCTTTTATTAGTAATAGCATCAAGTTTTTTTAACTCAAGATCTAAAGCAGCATTTCTAGCATCTTGTGCTTTTTGAGCAATTTCAGCTTGTTTTGCGTTTCGATCCCTACTATTAAATATACCATTAAGCAGACTTAATTCATTTTGCAGCAATGCTAAGTCTTGATTTTGTAGATCAAGAGCTTGTTTAGCATCTTTTACAGCCTGTTTTTGCTGGGTTGCTAACTGTGCTCTAGCTGCTGCCGCTGCTTGTGCTTGTGCCGACTGTGTTGGTGCTGCCATAATTCATTACTATTTCATATAAATACAAAAGGAACTAAATTATAATAACTTAGTTCCCTTTTTTTATCTATGTCTAGCAGCTTCTTGCTGCTTTTCCATTTCCTCGTTTTCTTTTTGCATTAAATGTAAGAAATATCTCCTTTTGTAAACTGGTATACCTTCCACATAATCAGCTTGAAACCTGCCATGTTTAGTTAGAATGTAGATTTCGTCATTTACCATTTTTTTATAATCACCTGCTAGGTGTTTGGGAAAAAAAAATCTATACCGAGCGTTAAATTGGACTTAAATTCAAATCCATCGTCAGTGGTAAATGTATAGCTAAGGTCAACATCTGGAGATACTTCAACAATTTTTTTACGAATTGTGAAAGCATCTAAGGCAGGCATCGCATCAACAAATTTATCAATGTATCCACGATCGGTATTCCCTTCAATTGAGATAATACTTGCTTTAAGCCTAATGGTGCTGTATGAGCTATATGTTTTGCTATACGCCAATTTAATAGCCTCAGCTTTTTTAGAAATGTTATCGTCTTCACCATATGTTAATATTCTGAAAACAACATTCTTTTTTCTCATAGGAATAAACACTGTAAAATGACCATTAGCGTCTGGTATTTCTTTTACTTCCTTATATGTCAGGTTAAGTAAATTAACAACTGTTTTAAATGCTTGACCATTTCTAGGGTCTGTGGCGACAACTGAATAATCTGCGCCATATGATGTAGTTCTTAAAAATAATATTAAAGCATTTCTATCACCTTGCAATAGATCGAACGTGTTTACATTTGGCGTTTTGACTTTCTTTTTTAACAATAAGTCTAAAACAGTACCATTTTCAATTAACGATGGCGTTGTTAAAAGGTCTTCGTCTTTAGAAGTCATGTATTCAATACTAATTTCCGATAAATGATTTTCATAGAATAAACCTTTTGATGGTAACTGAACTATCTCACATACCGTAATTAGGTCAGGGTCAGTTTCTTTGCTCATGACGTCATTATAGCCTGTTGTCATGGATGATACGCCAGTGCTCTGTGCCCCAGCATTTTTATTGTATCCTTGTATTGCATTCTTGATTGCTTGTGCTCCTGTTTCCTTTGCCATTTTCTATAAATATTTATAATATTTTATTATTTTGATTATAAATAGTGTTTTTTTTAAAAAGAATTCAAGATTTTTGCTTTTCAGTTGTATAATGTAATAAAATAATATCTCAGATGGGAAAAACTAATAAAAAGCTTGAAGCTGTTAAGCTCGAAGAAAAAGAATTTATTAATATTGTTAACGGTGCTGAAAAGAACTTAGCAACTATGAAAAATGAGATCGGAAAGATTATAACTACCGATATAAAGGTTTCTGCTAAGAATGATAGCCAGAAGAAAATTTTTGAGTCTATCAAAAATAATGAGATTACCATTTGTTCTGGGTTTGCAGGGTCTGGTAAAACATATGTGGCACTAGCTGCCGCACTCAACCTGTTAAAAAAAGGAGGCAATTCATATAAAAAGATTTATTTAATTAAATCCGTGACGCCGCTTAAGGAAGAATCAATCGGGTATCTTAAAGGTACTATGGAAGAAAAAATGGAACCTTTCATGTGGAGTTTTAACTTTAACATTGCTAAATTAGTTAGCGAAAATACATTTAAGATTCTATCTGAAAAAGGATACATAAAAATATTACCTCTAGCTTATTTGAGAGGAACAACATTAGACGACTGTATCATCATATTGGATGAATGCCAAAACGTAACAGTTGATAATGCACACACCGCCATGACAAGGGTCGGTAATAATTGTAAATTGATTATCTTGGGAGACGTTGATCAGGTTGACCTAAAATTTAAAAAGGATAGCTCTTTACACGTATTAATTAATTTATTTGAAGACGTTGAAGAAATTGGAACAATAAAAATGAATGAGACGGATGTAAATGTTAGAAATCCTATTATCGCAAAAATTGAGGCAAAATTTAAAGAACATTATAAGAAATGACAGAAAAAATAAAAATCGGAATCGATATTAACGAAATCTTGCGAGCCAAATGGCTTCAGTTTGATCGTTATTATTTCAATGAGTTTGGCGCAGATGGTGTGCCAACAAATATACCCTATGTATATGACTATTTTAACACATATAAATGGGAAGCAGTTAGCGAACAAATAAAAGTACTTAAGGACAAATTTGTTGACGATATTAGCCCTCTAAGCTACGTTACAGACGAGAATGGTGATGCGCCAGTCGATGCATACATTTCAAATGTTGAAACAGTTAATCAAACTGGACTTGAAGTGTATAATAAATTCATGCATCTTGATTATGTCTTTGAAATATCTGGCTCTGCGCCGTTTATGTATAAAGGACTTGACTTAGACCTTAAGAATTTCTTATACAAATATGGTAAGAATATTGAGGTGACAATTTTCTCCGTAGAGAATGTTCACACTATTCCGCCAACATTATTCTTCCTGAGTAGGGTAATGTCACGCTTTAGTAATTATAAATTTGTTGAGAAGTCAACAGATATTATTAAAGACGTTGATATTATAATTACAACAGACCCAGAGTTGCTTGATACAAAGCTTCAAGAAGGTAAAACAATTATTAAAATTGATAGACCATATAATGTTGAAAATGGTAAACAATATACATCAGTCCTACAATTAGTGGAATTGGTCGATAACGACGAGTTCGAAAAAATGATAGGATACACAAAAACAATCGAATAATTACAAAAATGCTAGAAAATAACGATTTAAACAAAGAAAAGATCACTGTTTTAACAAAAGCAGTCGCAAGATTGGAAGCAAAGGAATCTAAGTTCATATTCTGTGTTCCAGACTCTGCAGGCCCTTCCGCATCAGTATATGAGCTATATACACATGCAAATGTTTTAAAGAATATGGGATATAACGTCACAATGATGACCGAAAGTTCTGATCTGAAAGCTCCTGAGTGGATTGAACCATCATTGACAGACATTAAACATGTATTAATTACTGATTCAAAAATAAATGTATCGCCAGATGACTTTATGATCATTCCAGAGGTGTTTACGAATATTATGGAACAAACAAAGAACTTACCATGTAAGAAAATATGTTTGTTACAGTCTTTTGATTACATGTTAAATGGCTTAATTCCAGGCACTGACTTCGAATTGTTCGGTATTAATGATGTTATTACAACATCTGAAACACTTAGAACAATGCTTAACACATTTTATGGTGAAAAGTATAAAGTGGAAACATATGATATTGGTATTCCAGACTACTTCAAGCCATCTGAAATGCCTCAGAAACCAGTTATCTCTATCGTAGGCAGAAATAGTAATGACATTTCAAAGGTTATTAAACTATTTTTCAGTAAGTATCCTCATTTGAAATGGGTGACATTTGATCCATTGCTAACGAACACTAAACCGCCGACACAATTGGATAGAATTGACTTCGCCGAAAGACTTAGAAATAACTTTGCGGCTGTGTGGATTGATAGAATAGCATCTTTCGGAACATTCCCAATTGAGTGTATGAAAAGTGGTGTAATTCCGATCTTTATTGTCCCAGACATTGAGCCAGAATATTTGCAAGACGCCAGCAAGAAATATGTTGAGGCAGGCATGTATACCAGCAATATTTATGATATTCCTGTTATGATCGGCGATTTATTAACTAAATTCATCGATGACAGTATTCCAGATCAAATCTATGAAACAATGTCAGCAATTGCCGACAGATATACAATGGATAAATCTGAAAAACAGCTTACAGAGATTTACTCTAAATATGTTGAAGAAAGAATAAGCTTTTTGAAAAATGCATTAAACAATTAATAGAAAATGACACAATTAAGTATAATAATTCCAGTATCAGAATTCAATGACACTGTTAAAGAATATCTAGCTAAGGCGATTAAATCTGTTGCAGATCAGGACAATGCTCCTGATAAGCCACAGTTAGTAGTGGTATTTCCACCAAAAGCCGCACAGGTAATATTCTTTGTGAAAGAGCTAAATCTTGAAAACGTTGTAAAATTTATAACGACTACAGATGCAGCTGCCGACTATCAGTCACAAATCAATTGGGCTGTAAATGAAATTGATACTGAATATTTTTCAGTTTTAGAATTTGATGATGAACTAGGCAAAACATACGTGAAAAACGCTACACAGTACGCAGCAGCTTATCCGCTTGTAGATATTTTCATTCTAATGATGCTTGAAGTTGATACTGAAAACAAACCAGTAAAAATTTCGAACGAAATTGCTTGGTCGCAGCATTTCGCAGGCGACATTGAAAACCTTGGGTATCTTAGCGTTGAAACCGTTAAATCTTATTCAGACTTCAAGCTTTCGGGTGCTGTGATTAAAAAATCAGACTTTGTAAAGAATGGTGGATATAAAGTTAATATAAAGTTAACATTTATGTTTGAATACTTGCTAAGGTCATTGAATAATAACAGCAAGGCTTTCATCATTCCAAAGATCATCTACAAGCATTTGGTAGATCGCCCAGACAGCATGTTCGAAGTATATTCTAAAACAATGCCAAAACTGGAACGTAAGTTTTGGTTCGACATTGCAATGAAGGAGTACTTCTTCAATAAAGATAGAGAGTTAAATCTATCTAGCATTAGTTAAAAACGAATATTTAAATGAAAAAAAAGAAATATGAGTTATACTTTGCCGAAAAAGAGGAACAAGCCATAATCGACTATATTGCGACAGATTCCGCCGAAGTTAAAAACAAAATTTATAATGAAATATTGATTGTACCATTTCGTAAAATGATACAATCAATATTACGAAAATATCCGATTTATATCGGATGCTACGACATTGCAGAGGTTGAATCCAATGCTTTGAGTCATCTTATTGAGCAAATGGTTAAGTATAAACCAGATACAATTACAAAATCTGGTAACAAGACCAAAGCTTTCAGTTATTGTCAAACAATTGTTCGTAACTATTATAAGGATCATGGTAGAAAAAGCTACACCGAAAAGAAGACTAACTTATCTTATGAGGATTATACCGATGATTTCGATAATAATTCTTCGTATGCATATGAACTTGATGGCGAAAACAGCGTTGACATACTTGATAAATTAATTCAATCTATTATAGATGAGATTAATGATAAAATATCTCAGCCAACTATTAAGAAAAATGAACTTGTCGTTGGCGATGCCATTATAAACATTCTTAAAAATTGGGAATTACTGTTCAAAGAAGATAGCCCCGATGGTAAGTATAATAAAAAGGTTAGCAATATTTTTGCAAAGAATAAGATTTTGCTATATCTAAAGGAAATAACAAATCTGTCAACAAAGGAAATTCGTGTGGCTATTAAGCCTTTCAAGGATTTATACTACATGAAGAAACAGAGCTTTTTCCAATAAATCATATTTTTTAGTATTTATATGTAAAAACTATAATATGCCAAGACCAGCAAGAAAAAGATTGAGATTCGATGAAGAAAGTATGAACGATCTTCTACAGGAAATTTATGACGATTCGCTCAATATCAAGCAAAAAGCTATACGTCTGTTTAATAAATGGGAAGTAAAGATTAAAGAAACTGGCGAAGTTGCCGCTATCGGCGATCAGCTTATCAAGCTTATTGCAGCAGAAGCCAAAAATGCTGACCAGAAATTGTTAATGTTAAAATATCTTAAAGAAGTTGTATATGACTCTAAGACAAAGACTAACGGCGATGACGAAAAGGCTGATGACATTAGCAGCGATAGCAGACAGGCTTTAATTGACATGGTTCATGACGAAATGGATAAAGAAAAAGAAAAGACGCAGTAAATATGAGTATTAGCGAGAGAAAACAAAGTATATTTGCTACAATTGGGTCATTGTCTTCTTTACATGATGAAAAGGAAATTACTAAATTGAAAAGTACTTATAAATCCGTAAAGACTAAATCCAATGACGAGATAGCATTTTTGCTCGATGTGTTAAAACAGGTCGTTGGCGGTGCTTTGTTAAAGGAAATGATCGGCGGACTTTTAACAGACTTTTTTACAAAGGTAGAATCTGAAATGAAAGAACCTTTGAAAAAACAGTTTACACAGGGTAACAGCGGCGATCAGATACCTGCGTCTTTTAAGAATGGAATCCAAGTGCCTATTAAAAGCATTGATTCGCAGTCTAAGTTTAAGATCAAATCTGGGACTATTTCGGAAGACCTTAAATTTAATAATGTTATTCCAGATTTTGATACAAAGGTACGGTCAGCTTATTTAAATCAAGTGCCACAAGAATACTGTGGTTTGTCAATGAGTTTTGATCAGGTGACGCAATCATTAACCTTTAAACCGACTACGGCTACTGAAAATTTTAGTATAGGTAAATGGTTTTCAGATTATATTGATGCAGCCGCTATCATAAATAAAAAAGAGGTTGTTACGAACATTTTGGATGCCATTTTTGGCACTATGGCTAAGACAGAGGATAAGAGCATAGATCAGATTATAAACGAGCTTAAATTACAGGAAACCATAAACAATATGCTCGACGATGATAACAATCCGTTAAATCTGAATGATATCATTGATGCAGCAAATGCTTTAAAAAATGGTACTGTTGAGTATAATTTAGGATGCGGATATATCTATAACAGTTTAACGCCAGAATTTTTCTCTGGCGCAACTACAACAATATCATCATCCAATGATCCTACTCTTGTTGGCAATGCCGTTGAATCCTGTATTACCAATGGTGAGAATCCAGATACAATAGCTATTATTGACGAGAATTCTGCCGCCGCAAGAGATGGATATTTCGCTAGGATTATTAATATGATTAAAGAGAAAATCATAAACGCTTTAGTTATGTCGCCTCAAATAGTTACGCTTAGGGCAATTATGGGAACATTAACATCTGGAAATCAGCCAAGCCCAAGCACAACAATTCTTGAGGAGGTCGGCGATGCAAAACAATTCATTAAATGCTTAGCACCTGTATTTGTTAATATGATGGTTGATTATATTTTGGCTATAGTGGTTTCAGAGTTATCTAAGTTATTATCGCCAATAATACAAAAGCTCGTTAAGGAAAAGACAAATCAGGTTAAAAGAATTATTCAGAGTCTTATACCAACAAAATTAGTAAAAATATGAGCATAGAATCTTTAATGGACTACATATCCAAACTGTTAAACATAAATGTGAGTTCAGCTCCAACTATTCCAACGCCACTAATACTTACAGGCGTTGCTAATAGATCGGGTTTATCGCCAATAAAAATAGCATCGAGAATTATTGCTAGGAAAAGTGAGGCAGGTCTGTCTGTTGGAGTATTATCAACAGGCGAAGTCGCACCTGATGAAATCATGGAAAGAATTCGTGTTGAAGAGATAATTAGAGCATTGCAAGAGGAGGCTATCATACTGGTAGCCATACCCCCAGGAATTTTGGTGCAAGCAGCTGGAACGTCACCATCAGGCCCTGTAACAGTACTTGGGTCAACAACAAATTTATCAGGTGGTAAAGGAATAATATTATAAGCATGACAGATATAAAAGAATTTACGCCAACTGAATTATTGCATGAGATTAACATTGTAAAAGTGTCCCATGATAATCTGAAAGACAATGTCATTGATTTAACACACATAATTGACGATACAACGGCACTTATTAATGAGAAGCTGGATTACATAAGAGAACTTGAAAAGAAGTATATCGAATTGATTGAAGAACTTGATAACCGAAAATTAATAGAATAAAATGTACGATAGAAAAACATTACAAACGCACAGGATATTTGAAAGCGAAAGCACTGGTGGTAACACCACTCGAACCATATATTATGGCGAGGTTATATCTATAACCGATTCTACCGATGGCGGAAGAATAAGGGTAAAGATATTGGAACTTGATAATAAGAAGGACGAGAATGATTTGCCTTATTGTAGCCCAATGCTTCCAAAATATTATCACATTTACCCTAAAGTGGGCGAAGTAGTGCGTGTATTTATAATGGATACTAAATACCCTAACAGAAATAGATTTTGGATGGGTAGCGTGATTTCACAACCCCAGAAGATTGAGTTCGATTCAGTTTATACAGCATTATCAACAACTGAGATGGGTGCAGTTCAGCCTTTAAAATCGGTGAAAACAAATCCGAACACTACTGGTGTATTTCCAGAGATTGATGATGTCGGCATTATTGGTAGAGTGAATACCGATATAATTTTAAAAAAGAATCAGGTTATTATTCGTGCTGGCAAGCATATGAATGGCGATATTAATACGCTTAATACAAAAAATCCATCGTCATTAACAATGACATTTGAACCCATTATTAATAGCTCAGATTATTATAGTAACTCAATCCTTGTTTCAGATAAAATAGCACTACTATCGCATAATGGTAATCCTAATTTTAAATCGACAATACTTACGCCACAGGACAGGATAAATATCTTTGAAAATGGTCACCCAATAGGTCGTGGGGACATTATTGTTTACGTTTTAAATATGTTTAGAAAAGCATTGTTGTCGCATAAACATGGATACTCTAACACGCCGCCTTTACTCGAAACAATTTTAACTGATATCGAAAAATTCGACTTCGATAGTATTTTACAAAAGAATATTGTTACAAATTAAAAAACCGTATATCTCTATACGGTTTTTTAATTTTGTGTAATGCTGTTAAACATTCAAAATACATCTCCAAGGTTGGATTTTTACATTTACGGTAGCAAGTCCATCATCGTCATAGCTGTTTTCGCCAAAATCGATAGATGTTATCATACATTGCTCCAAGAACCATTTCTCAACCTCAACACCGACTGGATCGAGTGCCTTAAGATAAATGTTCTTTTTGTAACCAGCAGCATAACCCATACGTCCTGTTAGTGATTCGACATGCAATCTTACCCATTCCATAAGTTGCTGTGATGTTGAAGGCCCGATCACGTCAAGAAAGGTAAGGTCGAGTTCTTGCCAAGCATATGCACCTGCGACATAATTAGTCTCATTCATATACTTAATATCAACCTTATTTATATTCAGTGATGGTCTCTTGAATTTTTGTATAGCCCATACTTCAATGCCAAGTTCGTCTGGAAATTCGGCGAAGAAACGATTAATACGTTTTGGTTCATATGCGAATGGAATACCCCTAATTAAATCTGCCATGTTGTCTTTTTTATTATAAATACTAATTTTTTTAAAAATTGAGCTTACATAATTTATAAGCTCAATTTATATATTTAAATTTCTGAAAATGATGCTCCAGATGGTGCAATGGTAAAACCGATACCAATCTTTTCTAGTGAACGAGTCGGTTTAAGATAAATTTCACCGTATAATTCGTTTCTGTCTAAGGTTTCTGGCGTGTTGATCGTATCATCCATAACAACCTTGAATTCAAGCAAGCCTCTGTCTCTCTTAATACCGTCAAGGATAGGATTAGTTTTTTGTTTGAACTGGTCAATTGTTGCTTGATCATTTTGTTCGAAAATCAATCTCATTGCGATATTAGAAATCAATACCTTGATTTGAAGTAACAATCTTCTTACGTTAATTCTATCAAGTGCGCTTTCTCTAACTTGTAAGGTTTTCTGACCAAATATAGCTGTTCCAGTGTTTGAAAAGTCAACCATTGGGTTAATTCTACCTTTGTATAAAACGTCACGTGCTTCCTGACTCAATTTATATTTTGATCTTCTTGCATCGGTTACACCACGTTCAAGACCAGCAGGTGCATACCAAGGGAATTTCTTCGTATCAGTATAAGCAATTGCTTTAGCAACCTCGCCTGTGGGCGGTATATAAACATTCACATTGTTCTGAGTGTCTTTAACCTGAATGAAAGGAAAATAAGTACAAGCGTAGCTACTGTCAATATCTGTGCTGTTTAACAAGTCAACAATATCGTTTGAAGCAACCACATCAGTATTATTATTATCACCTATTGACATTGCTATGTCGATATTTGGTGCATCAATAATATATAAGCTATCAGTTCTTTGTTCTTCGATCATTTCAATTGTCTTTGTTACCAAAGTAGTATTGTCTGACCAGTTAATTGCTGGCGTCGCAAATAAATTGATGGTAATCTTTTCAGGATTTGAGAAAGTGTTTATAGCAGTTTCCCATGCCTGATAGTCATTAGCTGGCGTTACACCTGCGCCAACTCCGTCATAGATACCACCTTCACGATAAAGGTCGGTGTGAGTTCTGTTTGTTCTATTGATATCCCATCCGTCGAATCCGCCAGAAAATGCTATAGTGAATTTTCTAGTTTTAATAGAATTATAAGCATTTGATGGTAATAAAACGTCCTGAATAGATTTAAAGCTACTGATACCAACTTCAAATTCAAGTGGGTCAAGATTATCTGCAAGTACGATTGATGCGTCCACGTCCATATGAAAGCCCTTTGTTTTTGTAAATCCAGTAGGATTGCTTTCGCTATTCTTCCAGCCATTATAGTTGAAGAAATTTTGATTAACACCTATACCAACTGAATTAGCTGTATTATATGCAGTATTTGAAATACCTAAAGAGGTTTTCGCAATTTTATCTGTATAAGCGTAGCTTGTTTTGTAGAAAATCTTTGGCGTTACAGCTGTTTTAAATGTGTTAAACCAATATCCTTCAAAACCTGCTGGAAATGATTCTGGTTTAATATCTGCAGCTAGCTCAACCATAACATATTTACTTAACAGTTCATAGTTATCGTCGGTAGTACCAATTCGTTGTCCGATAAAATTTGTTTTTGACTGAATTAGAGAGCATCTTGTGAATGATTCCAAAATGTTCATATTAGCGTCAGTATCATAAAATGATCTGATAATTACGTCAAATTCAAGCGTTTCAGGATTAATATTAACGATACTCACCTTGATTTCTTGGTTGGCATCATCACCGTCAGAAATTGATACAAATTTAAATAACCTGTCAACAATATTACCTTTTAGCTGAGATACAACCCAAGGTGTTTCAGGTGTTTTGAATTTTTCCTTACGATTAACAAAAATACCGTCGGTATTTTTAATAATGTTATTGGAAATACCGAAAGCATATGAAGCAATACCTGATAGCATTGTTTCTGGCGTAAATGCGTCGCCATCAACGTCGAGTTTACTAATTAGATCAGGATAAACCGCTTCAACCCAAATATGCGACTGTTTGGCTGTTGGAGTAGTGCCTAATACATTAGCTATAAAATTACTAGCATTTGGATTCATTGATACATTGTATGTAGCAGTTCCGCCATCTGATAACGAAACATATAAGGTAAATTCTCTGAAAAGATCACCAGTGCCATCATTTGTTAAATTTGAATCAAAATCAATAGCATTAACAGTGAATGTCGTTACGGAAGGAGCATCAACATTGTCAGTTACAGTTGCTTTGCTTCTCAATACAGCTAATACCATATCCTGATATTGAACATAAGGCGTACCTGTTAACGGAGTCTCTACGTAGTCAACATTTCCAGTACCACCAGAAATTGATGTTACTGTAAATGTGTAATAACTTCCAATAAAACTAACGCCATCTTCATTTTTAATAAAACCACTAAAAGCAGCACCTTCTTGACCAACAGTATAAACAGGTGTACCAAAGAAAGTATTATCAGTGAATTCACGACTACCATCACTGGTTGTGCCACTTACAATTGTAGATGGATCAACGCCAGCATTAAGACTAATAGTCCAAGCCGAACCTGCATCATATCCTGATAAACCCAATACTCTGGTGACCCACAGTTGATCAGACTCCTGTAAATATGCGTTAGCAACATAAGGCAATTGATATCTTAGGTTTCCATTGCTATATTTGCTTGTGTCTTGTGCTCCAAATTTATCCAAAAATTGTGGTCTGTCTTTAATATAAAATGGCTCAAATGCTGGGCCTTTAAGTGTTTCCCCAGCAAGTCCTAACGTTGTGATTCCAACATTACGTGTAACATAAGTTAAGTCACGTTCTTTAAATTTAACACCTGGCGAGGTGAATACAAATTCAGTCATATCTTGTTGTTTTATTTTTTATAATTATTTTATATATAAATACTATTTTTTATCCCAAAAGATTCGATTAAGCAAAAATTGTTAACGATTTGAGCCAAAATATTATAAACCCGATTTATAAAAAAACAAAAACAAGTATTTATTCTTGTATATCACATAATATGAATAAAACGTTAGTAATTACTACAGGTACAACCAGTGAGGATAAGTATATTAAGCTTAAATTAGAACAAGATATTGAAACATTAAACATTTTAAGCTTAAACATATCGACCAGTGACGTATATCAGGACTTCAATTCTGACTACGGTATTCTGATCGGTAGAGTTAATGGAAACGATAGTGTTGGAATACCTAATGCAAAGATTTCTATATTTATACCTCTAAGTGACGCTGATTCTCTTGATAGTGAAATCAGTGGAATCTACCCATATACCACGCCAAGAATAAAAAATGCTGATGGTAAAAGATATAATTTATTGCCACGTATAGGTAAGAGCGATCCAATTACTGGAATTATTGCGCCAACACAGCCGTTTGGTTCATTTCCGATAAAGGAGGAAATAGTCACAAATATAGCTTTAATGAATGTTTATAAAAAATATTACAAATATACAGCTGTTACCAATGATTCTGGCGATTATATGATATTTGGCGTGCCAATCGGTACGCAAACAGTACATATGAGCGTAGATATTACCGACATTGGAAAGTACTCAATGACGCCTGCCGCAATGGTTGTCAATCTAGGATATTCGCCAAATTTATTTAACGCAAATAAAACAAGAATAAAAAAAAGTAATGATTTGGCGGACTTACCAAATATTGAAACACAAGATATTAGTGTAAATATAATATCGTTTTGGGGTGATACTGCAAATTATGAAATAGGTATAACGAGACAAGATTTTAGAATACGATCAGTGCTGGCAAATACTGTTACAATATTCGGCTCAGTATTTACTGACGGCGAATTGTCTATGTGGGGTCGTAATAGCGATAATGACAGAGCTATACGTGAATTATATTCGCTAAAAGCATATCAAAATAATTTTGGACTGGATGCAAGTAGAATTAATGTTGGGATATCTTCAAAAAGAAGCGTAAATGTTACTGAAAAAATATATTATTATCCCTCAAGTGTGACAGATGAATATATACTCGCTAATAATGCTATTGATATATCCGATGAAATGATATTATTAGATAAGAATGAATATTCCGTTTACAATAATAATGGCTCATTTGCCTTTATTATTAACTGTAATAGAAATAAAATTATAACAGATAAATCTGGAAATTCTATTTCTGTGCCAGATGATTATAATGGCGGAATATATACAGAATTTAGAGGATTTGCCACATTCGAAATAAATGATGTCGATGCACCACTAAATATCGATGATTTTATTGGTGATAATACTTGGATAAAGGCATTTAGATATAAGTTAAAAGTTCCACAATTTGCTGTTGGCAATAATTCGTTTACAATGCCCGTTGGTGGCACGGAATCGCCTCAAACAATCGCATGGAGAAAACAGGATCAAATATTTAAAGGCGGATCATATTACAGTGTTGCAAAATTTCATGGACTTGTTTATAATAACGAAGGCGATGACAATAATCAGACCGATGAACCTAGTACAGGATATATTGCTCATGATGACGTTAATATTGGAATTCGTCAATATACAAATAATGTTGGGATCATTCAAACTGATGATTCATTCTTTAATGACGTAACAGGACTAACAACTATTGAGAATAGTAAATATTTTCTACCTTCGAATATTGGAGCTGACACTAGTAGATATTTTGGTGGAAACTGGCTAAATTTTTCGCTACATATGCCTCAAGTAGGATATTGTCACATTGGCTCTGGATATATTAAACATATGAAATCTACGACGAATTTTTCCAGAAACTATCGAGACCCTTATTTTTATGAGAATAATGACCAACAAATAGCCGCTACAGATACCAATACAAAAGGGTTTGCGAGATCAGATTTACATTATACATCATTTATTGAGGTTAATAAAGAGGATTTAAAAAAAATAGTAAGCCTAAACAACGGCTTTAAAATGTCTGATTTAACTGCTACAGGGATAACACTAACAACAACCGATTTTAAAAATGGCTTAGCACAATGTCCATTAGATCGAAATGGTGTAAGCGGTGGTAGGATTAATTCAGATCCTTCTCAATCAATAGATACTGATACATATTTTTTTAAAGGATTGGGGTCATCTGATTGTTTTAAACTTCTAAGAGATATTGGCATAATTTAACGACATGGATAACAAATATAAAATATTACTAAATAGCACTAAGAATATAGATTCTGTTAATTCAGACGTTAATATAAAAATTGAATTGGTTCGAAAAGACAATGGACTAAACGAATCAGAGCAAGACGAATTTGTTAGCTCTACCGACGTTTTTAACTCTGAGAGAGAGTCTCATAATAATTATAGAATTTATGGTTCGATAGAATACATGTCGATGCTAAATGGAATTAAAAACGATTTAAGTGACGCTAGCAGGGATGATTATTTTATAACGGTTACTGGCGATACAAAAAGTTTATTAAATTCGTTTGAATTTTATTTATTAAGACCAAAGAATAATGACAGCTACACTGGCGTTACAACTAATAGCTATATTCGAACATTTGATATTATTGCTTATCCGTCAGATTTCGATATTTATAATGCTGGCTTTTCTAGGAATATATACGGTGACCAGAAATACTCATTTGTAATTAATAAAGACATTGATAATAATGGCTATTATGAGAGAAATAATATGCCAATTACTGATCTGTATATGTATGCTAATTATAAGCCAAACGTTGGCGAAACCATTTCTGGCATAACATGGAATTTCACTGGTGAAACAGTAACGGGTGCTACAAATATGTCGGATTATTGTACAATGGACATGACGACATATACGCAGATTGTGACGGCTTCTCAGGTTAATTATATTGATACACCATATGTTACAACAGGGGGTACTAAATACTTCTCATGGAAGTACTTGCCAATGATACCAATAAAGATTAATTTACTAAGCGACGAGTTATTCAAGATTGGCTCTAGTCTGCAAATGTCCACAGGAGTTATTACAGGTATTACAGGACTTACAAGCTATGAATTCAATCCATTACAGCCAATTGAGTTGGGGGTTATATCTGGAAGCACTTCAGACGTTTATTCTGGCAGCACTTCTTACGATTTAGTGAACTCAATTCCAGAGTATGCTTATGATCTTGGCGATGGAAGATATATATGGCGAAACATATTACCTCAAGACTATATTAATCCGATAACAAGCGTTACTCTTAGCAATCCGTTTATGAATGGTAGCAGGTATGTTTTCACAAGCATTATTCTTGATGTGAGTGCCAATAAAGAAGTTCTTAATACTGCAAATGAATTTAGAAATATCGACTTTAGCTTCACAGTTATAAATAATAAGCCAGTTTCAGACCTTAATGATATAGGAAAGCCATGCAAATAATGCATAATTGCGGCATGCATGTGTATAGTATATAATACACATGCATGCCGCAAATATCACCTAACGTGTATTTATATGATATTAATAATGTAAACAATGCAAATAAAAAAAACGATAATACTTAACGGCAACGATACGATGTTTCAAATCCCTTTGTCATCCAATTGTGATACCATTGGTTCTGATAACGATGTTAAGAAAATATCGTCAAGTATTTCGAATGATTTGATTAATCCCATTGTGGATAATGAAGTTAAGCGAATAACTTATGCGACTGGCGTCACTAACACAATTGTCTTCAATTACTATAACTATACTGGTACAACCTACAGTACATCACTTATTTATAGTAACAATTTTACGCAAGCAGAGTATGATTCGTATGACCCTAAATTGCTAAATAGCTTTTATATTTTCGATGTTTTTGATAGTCCCAATGTATTGAATCAGAATAGGATTTATCGAACATATTTATCAAAAATACATGCAGATAATGCCTTTGTTATATCCAATAGAACTAATCAGTTTAACTCGATTTTTATACCTTCTTATCTTTTAAACGCTTCTGGCAGCACGACATACTATGGCAGGTTTATGTTTTATAATGCTAAGTTGAATAAGGTTCTAACATTTAATAATCAGTTATATGTAGCCGATACTATTACCACTAGAAAAATGACTTTCGAGATCATCGTGAACAATTTAACAAAAACATGGTATTTCGCAGATGGTAGTGCTATAAATGCTATAGAAATTGTTCAAACAAATAATAACTTTACCACAAAGGTAAACAACAGTGTAACTGGCTTCGAGGTGAAGAAACCTGAATACACTGCTGGAACTGCTTTTGATTATAAGAATATAAATTATTATTGAAAACTGACGCCAATTCTCGTAGTTCTTTTAGACTTAGTTATCTCAAAATCCTTTTCATCCTGAATAAAGCCCATTAGCTTTACAGTATATTTTGTGACAAATAATCTGTCGCCATCAATATTCTCAATGGGATTGTTTTCGGCAACGTCTTCAAATACCAGTGGCATCGGGTAATTCTTCACGAATACGAATGCCTGACTAGATGCAAATGCTTTCAATGTTTGTTCATCGAATAAATTTATGTCAACACGATATTTGGTAAATAACGAAATCTCAAATTTTAAATCGACGTTAATAGGCTCAGGTGTTTTAAATATCAGATGCACTAATTCGCCAGCGTCCATTATAGGTACTTCATAATATCTAAATTTCTTCAATTGGGGTATTAAGTATTTTACTGCGCCAAGTCTTGTTCCCTTACTCTTTTCTGTACGTCTTACGGTAATATATGGCGTTGCGACATTTTTATCAGCATCACTAAACTTCCATGTTTTTGAAAACTCGCCCCATCTATCATTATCAAGATAAAACGTAGGCACAATTACGCCATCAATAACAAGTTTCATTTTCTCACTATTGACAAAGTCTAAAATGGCTTGATCCAAGTCCTCAATCTGAATTGTTCGTGGTAAATATTTCGTATTTAACTTTGTATCATTCATTAATTTTTCGATTCTTTCCATGCCATAATGCATATAATCGTTTCCAACTATTGGCGGATTTGTATCGATAATTATTTTTTTTGGTAATGACATACTTTTTTAATATAAATACTTGCATTTTATTATAGATATTAATACCTTTGCAAGAAAAATATATGCTAATTACTAGAAAGGAAAAATTAAACGATGACGGTTCAATAGGATATATTGAATCCGTCTTCAATTCGGGAAATGTAATGAAGACAACATACTTTCCAGCTATGGATAAGCTCTATATAGCGTTCAATCGTGGCGAAACATACAGTTATGCCAATGTGACGACGGAACTCTATAATACATTCGAAAAGGCTGACTCGCAAGGCGTATTCTTCTTCAAGACGTTTAATAAAAATTCAAAATACCCTGCTAGGAAGGAATTCACCCTTTACCCAACAGAAGTAAAGGAGATTAAGGACAGCATAAAAGACGGCATGAAACTTATTGAGAATGAAGATGGAGGAGAATAAATTGGACTGGAAAGCGTTGGGTTTATTGAACGGGGTTGCTCCTGAAATGGAGAAATATACCATTAATGTCTTTGAATTTGCCTTAGATTATATGAACATCCGTTTTGGCTATGCATCAAATGGATTGATATTTTCAGTGATTCTACAAATTATTAAGAATTATGCGCCGATTAAGAGTGAGATTATCGATATTATTGAAGAAGTGTCAGCGGAAGGCTGTTATGATCGTTCAAAATATACATGCTATAACGAAATTGATTGTGAAGCACAATTCGTTAGCGAATACTGCGAAAATAAACTTAAACAATTAAACAATTAAAAAACATAAAATGATAAACTATTTAAAACAAATCGATTACGAGGATATAACCGAAAACAATATTGTTGACAAGCAATATGTTTTTAGAAAGAGTAATTCCGAGAAATGTAAACGAGTTCTTTTCGGCGAATTACCTGCCGAACTTTTAGACATTATTAATCATAATGATACACACATCGTAACATTGCCGTTTTGTCAATATAATGGTATTGGCTACACTGTTGACGACATTTCATTAAATGACATGAAATTAGCTTTATATGAAAATAAGCGTATATTTCTTTACGACTGTTACGACACCCAATTTAAAAATTTTAGAGGACTAATTTTCAGTAAATAACATATGAAAGCAAAAATTTATATCAAGTACCACAATCCAAATTGTAAACTGGAATCTCATGGCAATTGGATTGATTTAAAATCAGCTGAAACAGTCGTCATGCCAAAGGCATCACACCGACTAATTGATTTAGGCTTCTCGTGTCAGTTGCCAAAGTATTATCAGGCGAATATAGTTCCAAGGTCTTCAACATATAATAAATTTGGCTTAATACAAGCTAATCATTATGGAGTGGTTGATGGCCCTGATGCAAACGGCGACGGATATTCTGGAAATGACGATCATTGGAAATTCAGTGCAATATCGTTGGGAACTGCAAAGGTCGATGAAGGTGATAGAATCTGCCAATTTGAAATCAAGCCAACAATGTTTGCGCCTTGGTATGTAAAGCTTAAGTGGCTATTTACCAACGATATTGAATTCATTGAAGTTAATGATTTAAAATCTGAAAATAGAGGCGGTCATGGATCAACAGGTAAATAGTACCCAGTTAATTGAAACTAAGGAAGAAGCCATAAAAAGATGGGAAGCTTCGGGTCTTTTGGAAGGTCTTACTGGACTTATTACCGATGGATCGATGGATATGTATAAATGCTGTCCAGAATCATATATAATTGACGAAAATAATGAATAAAATTATGTATACATGGGATTATAGAAGACCTGATAATTTTAGTGCCGACATGCAAAATGATTGGAATCAAACAATAATGGTTGCATTCAATCATTTTGCTGTTAAACATGCTAAACATCTTAAGACGAATGTTAAGATGTATGTGCCTTAGAAATATAGAGATATTATCGAATCGCTGTATTTTTACAGTCCTAAAGAGTCTGAGCTAATGAGTTCGTTTCTTAAAGGAGTATACCTTGTCGAATTTTATGATGGTAGTGTTGACCCGAAATGTCATCAAAAGGACGCTATTTTATTTGAAACAACACGTGACTGCTCAAAACGTTGTACAAGTGCTTGTAAGTGTAACGAGATCAAGACATTTCCAGTCGAATTATTAATTTTTAATCATAACAAGTAATAAATATATGAGAATTGAATTAGGTAAAATAACAGAATACCAAGATAAACAATGTGAGTTGTTTTCTAATTATAGCGTTTCATCTTCTTTGGATGAATATGAAAAAAGAAATCAATTTAATAAAGATAAAATAATAAACGATATTTATAACGGCAAAAAGGCGGAGTTTTTAGTTTACAACTTATTAATATCAAGAAAAAAAGAACTAAATTCCCCTGATTTAAATATATACGAAAAATACAATAAATCTTATGATGCTGATTTAGTATTAAATTCTTATGATGCTGAATCAGTATTAAAGGCTTTAAATATACACGTTAAAAGTCATAATGTAAATGGTATATTTCCTATTTCTTGGGTGTTCCAAAAAAATGACCCTTTATTGACTGAACAAAAAGATAATAATTTTTTAGCTTTAGTTGTTATGAATGAAGAAATAAACTATATGTATATGAAAAAAATATCAGAAGTAGATTTTAAGCCACCATTAAAAGAAAGTCTAAGAATGACAAAGGTTTGTGTATACGAAGCTGATTTAAAGGATTAATTACATGAGCAGTGGCTATATAACAATTAATAATTACAATAAATGAAAAGTTATCAAAAGGTTTTGAAAAAGATCATCGCTAAGGGCGTTGAAAAAGAAAGTGGCAGAGCCAATATGCCTAATACAATTGGCATATCGCATGCGGTTATAAAAATGGACTTGCAAAAGGGCTTTCCATTGCTAACGACAAAGAAAATGCATTGGAAAGGCATTATTCATGAATTGCTATGGTTTCTACGTGGCGAAACAAACATTAAATATCTTATTGATAACAATTGCAATATCTGGAATAGTGATGCATATCGTTGGTATTTAAAGTATGTCGGCACAATGGTTGAGCCTGATTACGACTATTTGATGGACGACCCAATTGAAAATAAGACCAGACCATTCACATCCGAAGAATTCGTTGAGAGAATTAAATTAAATCAGCTTGGTGATGATTTATCATATAAATTAGGCGATCTTGGTAAAGTTTATGGTTATCAATGGAGAAATCAAAATGGTGTTGATCAGGTTGCCGAGGTATTAGACGGCTTGAAAAATAATCCATACTCACGCTATCATATTATTGATGCATGGAACAAAGCCGAGTTCAAAGAAATGGCCCTTCCACCATGTCATTTGTTATATCAGTTTATCGTCAGACCTATAAGTATTGAGAAAAGGGTGAAAATGTATTATGACAATGGTGAAATGGTTCATGTTATATTGGGCAATGCTGTTTACGATATTGATAGTACGTATACAAGCGAAAATGATATACATGGCGACAATTGTCCCGATCCGATTGGTATAGAATACTCAAAAGAAAATATTGAATATCTTGATAAACAGAACATACCAAAGTTCTATCTTGACCTAAACATGTATCAAAGATCGGCAGATTCTGCGCTTGGAATTCCATTTAATTTAGCGTCAATGTCTTTATTATTGATGTTGTTTGCAAAAGCAAATAATATGATAGCTGGAATATCAACATGGATTGGTGGAGATACACATCTATATGTTAATCATGTTGAAACAGCTAAAGAACAGCTTACTAGAACTCCGTTAGGCTTGCCTGAAATGAAAATTAACAAAGAATTGAATAATCTTGATGATATTTTATCATTAGATATAAATGATTTTGAGTTGGTTGGATACGAGTCATACCCAAAAATAAACTATGAATTATTTGTGGGACTTGCGAAATAATTTTCGGTGTGCCTTTTAAGTTTTGGTTTTCATAGTATTTATAAGAAATAGATACTATGAAAACTGGAATTTATCGAATTCGAAATACCATTACCAATGACAGCTATATTGGCTCTGCTAAGAATATCATAAGAAGATGGCAAAGACATAAAAGCGGATTGATACATAATAAGCATGAAAATGCTCATTTACAAAGAGCGTGGAATAAATATGGCGGCGATAACTTTGTTTTTGAAATTGTTAAAGAATGTATGTTCGATGATTTGCTTGAGATTGAGCAAAAATATTTAGACTTGAAGCCTGAATATAATATTGGCATAATATCTAGTGGTGGAGATAATTTAACGAACAATCCGAATAGAGACGATATTATTCGACGAATGAAAATTAGCTTGCGTGAGACAATTCTTAATATGAGCGATGACTGTCGTAAAACAAAATATTCGAGACCGATGGAGTTAAACCCTAATTGGAAGGGTGGTATAAATATTAAGTATTGTAAATGTGGTAACGTTATGAGTTATTCAGCTAAAACTTGTAGAAAATGTTCGGATAAGTCTGGCGATGGAAATTCATTTTTTGGAAAACATCACAGTAATGTTACAAGAGAGGCTTTATCTAATAGCATGACTGGAAAATATAATGGCGAACAAAACATTTCAATTATAGTTAATGATATTGAATATCGATCAGCTGGTGAGGCTTCAAAAGTATTATGTATTCCAATGGCTACCATAAGGTGGCGAGTTATGAGTAAAAATAATAAATTTAGCAATTATAAATACAAATGAGAAGACGAAGAAAACTAGAAGTAGGAACAGAAGTGATTATTATTAAAATTGGTCTTGAGGTTGCTAAGGATATGATATTCCTAGCAACCAAATATAGCGATGATACTTTAATTCAAGCTATGGATAGTTTTATTAATGAACTTAAAGGCAAGAATGTTGAGATATTTCTCAGAGAGAAGAACATAATTATAACTGAAAATGGATATTACATATCAGTGTATCCCAAAGATTTAGTTGAGGTAAAAGAATGATAAACATTATAATATTAATATTAGCGATAATAATATTATTCCTAGTATTAATATTATTTGTATTATCGAAAAGATTCTTAATACTATCCAGCAAAGAAAAGGATTTCATTAAATTTGCTTTCGATATATTCATAGACTACGGCGATACGCTGGGAATCCAGTCCGAAGACCAACGAAAACTGATTACATCCGAACTCGAAAAGATAAAAAGGAAATTAGACAAAAATGTCCAGTGAATACGATTATTTGCTGGACATTTTTTGCTGCTATAGCGGTAAAGATTAGTATTTTACAGCCATCCACCTATGGCGATCAGTCGATATAGGTGCTATAGCGGTAATTACTCAATGTTTATTACATCACCCTTGACAGGTACACACTTCACAGTTTTGAAGTAGGGTTTGAATCCGCCTATACTTTTCTTGGTTGTGTCAGTTACATTATTTGCGTTTTCAACCTCGTAGAATCGGCTCTTTTCGCCACTAAAGTTATATTCAATGATGTCGCCTCTAGCTATATCGGCGTTCTTTTCTTCAAGTTCTTGAAGATACACTCCGAAGCTTAAAATACCTGAATCATCACGAGCAATTCCGCCTGAACCATCACCATAATTTACCTGTGTTCCATCTTCAACGCCAACCATAACATTTAGTCTGATCGGTGGAAAAAATTTCTTATCAATGCTTTTTGCTTGACCGTATAAACTATGGGTTTTTGTTTCAATGATATTAATTTTATGGAATGTTACAAATTGAACGTTATCGGTTTTCAGATATTGTCTACCATAAAATATGTCAAGATCAAACGAACTGTCCGTCATGAACAATCCGTATCTCTCGTCTTCCAAATTAATTCTATTTGCTTTCTTTTTCATATTAAATAGCGATTATTGGGAACATAATAGGTTGAAAACCTCTTTCCTTGTTAATATTCTCTGCAATTGTTGCTCTTTCCAATGTTAAATTAGCCTGAGACATTTTTTCCAATGCGTCGATAATGACTTTTTCAGTGTCTTCTTTTAATTTTATGCCTTCATCAAGTAAATGACGATAGTCCATAACAAGTGCCTTTTCAGCCACGCCTAGTTCACCAGTAAAGAAACCTCTAATACCGCCGACAACCATTTTCACCTTTGCAATTAAGAGATTTCTTATTTGCTGCTTTGCAACATCATTAAGATTATCCCATTGTAAAACTTCTGTCGGCGCATCTGATGGTAATCTAACGATATCCGAATTCTTTTTTAAGCATTTCTTAACGTCTTTTGAAGACGAGAACATTGTATCGTAATACCAATACCAAACCTTTCTACCAGCATAATGTTTACCCCAACCATAGGCAATTTCATGGCGACCCCCAGGAATTGGGTATAAATGAAGCATCTTTTCGCCTGTCTCTAAGCCAGTTATGCGATAAGTCAAAATCGATTGAAGTACCCTTTGTTTCATACTTCTGTCCTGTGCTGATAATATTGCAGAATATGTTGGCTGCACATACATAGACGGACGACCAAGATATGACCACCCTGCCATGCCTGGCGTAAACGTGTTAAGTGCCATAGGATCAATGAGTCCAGCGTCTACTTCTGGAGGAGTTTCCCACAAAACTTCATTAACTTCTCTGCCAGCAGGTATTAAATAATGTTGTGTATTTTCGGTAGTTAGAATGAAGTCACGTTTAAGTTCCCAGCCTGCTCCAGCTGGTGCATTTGTACCCAACCCAACTTGTTTTGAATAAGCATAGGTGAATGACTTCATGTAGTTGTTAGACTTGGTTGTAAAAGCCGAAAGAAAGTCACCGCCAGTCTTATCCATGCCCTCTAAGTTAATCCAGTTCTGATGTATCAACCATGCGTTGACAAACGATGAATAGTCCTCTATAACCATTTCAAGGTATGACATCATCATATCATCTTTGATTTCAAAAGGTCTTAATGGATAACCCATTTCATGCTTAACATGAAGAAATAATTTATTTTTATTTGTGCTTGTTATTATCGCCATAATTTAGTATTTTTGTACCTAAATATAAATACTAAAAAATTGGAATATGATAAAGATTGAATACGACATTAAATTGAATGATGAAACTGGTATGCCGTACATAGATTTACCTGTAGACTATGTGATGAAGCCAGAGGATAAATTCTTCGCTTTTGAGATTGTGAGGTATATTTTGAATGGAATGATCGCTAGTAAGAATTATAGTGTAAATCCAGTTTTACAACAGTTGCTTGAAGATAATTATGCATTTATTAGCGATATATCAGCAGAAGTTGGCGAATTAATACTAGGTCAAATGAAAACAAATGCTGAAATAAGCAGAGCATTTGACTTGTTTTACAATTTCAAGGTTGATACGATTGACGATTTATTAAACAAGGATAAATTTCAATATGACGATAAGCTTTTTTTACTTGATGATGGTTTGCTCGTATATGTGATCGACGAAAAGGAAGTTTACGAGTATAAAGTAGACGAAGTTACAAACCTTTCATCTTGGGTAAGAAAGGACGGGGTTTTTTAATGAAAATGATACCCACAGCAGAACAGAAAACAATTTTTAAATTTGTTAAAGATAGATCAGAGAATATTCTAATTGAAGCATTTGCTGGCGCAGGTAAAACCACCACAATTGTCGAGGCAGTTAAATTATTACCTTCATCATTAGCTATAACATTTTTAGCATTTAATAAACATATTAAAGAAGAACTTTCTTTAAAGCTTCCAGAGCATGTGAAATGCTATACAACCTATGGATTAGGCTATTCAGCAATTATGCGCAAATATAAGGGTAAGATCAAATTTGACGAATTGAAAATCGATAAGATAATTCAGAAAAAAGCAAAATCATGGTCTTATTCGGACAACATAAAGAACGAGTCCGATAAATACGTATATTTCGGACAAATAAAACGCTTAGTGGACGCTTGTCGTTTAACTTTAACGCTAAAGCCTGAATATGTTCCATATATATCGGACAGATATGATATCGGTCTGAATAAACCAGAGGACATAAAAAGGGCACTCAAAGTTTTGGATACTGCCACCAATGATCGCACGACATTTGACTATACCGACATGGTATACTTACCTGCTGTCGATAACTCAATATGGATGTTTCCACAGGACGTTGTTTTTGTTGACGAGGTTCAAGACGTAAACAGATGCCAGATTCGCATTATTGAAAAGATTTTGAAAAAAGATAAGGTGACTGGTAAGACAGTTGGAAGGCTTATTGCAGTTGGTGATTATTTTCAAGGCATTTACGGGTTTAACTATTCCGATGATAAGTCATTCCAATGGTTTCGGGATTATAAGAATACTGAAACATTAAAACTATCATATTCTTTCAGATGTGCAAAAAATGTCATACTTAAAGCCAATGAGATTGTTCCAGATATAAAAGCATTGGAGAATGCTCCTGACGGCGTAGTGAGAGAGGGTTCAATTTTAAAAGAAGCTGAAAGCGGTGACTTTGTTTTATGTAGAACAACAGCACCTTTGATTAGACTGTTCTTTGAACTACTTGTTCAACATAAGAAAGCTGTTATTAAAGGTACAGATATCGGATTAGGCTTAATTGAAATGATCAAGGATCATAAGACTATCGATAAAATGATTTACTATTGGGAGACAAAACTATTTATGATGAAGAAGGACTTAGCAGCAACGCAAATGCTAAACCCTGAAAAACATAGTGGCTATGTTGCTTTGGAAGACAAGGTTTTAACTTTATCATTTCTGGGGAGATTGTCACAAGATGTTCTCGATCTAAAGGCAAAAATATCTATGATCTTTAGTGATGATAATGGTGACGGCATTATATTGTCTACCATACATAAAGCAAAGGGTAGCGAAGCTAATCGTGTTTTTATTGCTCGTCCAGATTTAATGCCGCTGCCTTGTTCGAGAGGCTGGCAGATGGCACAAGAAAAGAATTTGGAATATGTTGCGATTACTAGAGCTAAGCATGAGTTAATATTTGACCATGAATGGACTGATGAAAAAATGGAGGATTAAAATATGAAATGGTATGTAAAAATCGAAAACAAGCCTAACTTGCGCATAGCCGTAACTTATGATGGGCTTACAAATACTCTTATCTTTACTGGCGAATACAAAGAAAAGAATCTTCTATGGATTCCGATAACCAGAAATGAGGTTAAGTATTCAAATGAGACATTTGAGATAATCTCAGAAATTCTGTATAACGTCCATATAAAGATGGCGGCAGTCGTTGACAATATAAATTATATCGCTAATCAGTTCGAAAGCATAAAACTGATTGAAGTGGTTGACGATGCCGAAAATACTATAGGCGAAATAGATTAGTAAATGGCTTTAAATGGTGATCAATATGACCATTTAAAGCCATTCATTGTTTTATTATCTTTACACCATCTTGATATTGTAGACTGATTAACACCCTCAGACTTAGAAGCTATTAATGTGGACTCATATGTATTTATTATGATGTTATTTAGATTTCTTTTGTAAACTGTTTTACATAATACTTCCTTCTGTTTATCAGATATACCATTTTTTAATTTAGTTTGACTTATTTTATCCTTTGTGGTCTGATCTCTTTCTTTACCGAGCCAGAATTTTGGAGAATTTATGCTCAATTCTGTTTTTTCATCATCTGTCTTTGCTTTGCCGTATTTTTTTGCGTTATCAGACCCAGCAAGAGATATTCGCTTATTTATCCATTCAGTGCTTTGCTTAATTCCTAAATGTGATCTTGACATTTTCTCAAGAGTTTCTGTAGATGGAATTGAATTACATCCGCCAGATTCTATGTTATATCCAAATTTTCGATCATTTGATTTATATTTCGAAATGTAATAGATTTCTTTTTCATTTAGTTCGGTTATATTTGTGGCACTATCAATCATGGTGAATTCAAATGCATCCCAGCCATATTTATTAAATGAGTTTAATAAATATTGATTATAAAATGCACCTTTATTATATGCACTTTTATACTCCCATATTCTTTTATTAAGTGTTCGAGTTGTTTGACCTATATAGATTTTACCGTTTAATGCATTAGTTATTTTATATATATAACCAAAAATAACCATATTATTCTCATTCAATCTGATAACGTATCGTAATTTACCACAGTTCCACACCCTTTTAGAATCATCCCTTATCATACTTTTTTGTATGTCGCTAATTTCATTGTTTCTAAAAAATTTAGTGCCGTAAGTAAATTTATGATATAAAATATTTGAACTTTTTAATAAAATCTTGTAATCTGGTTGAATAACTTTATTCAGATAAAAATTATTTGAATCATATATATTTTTATCTTTATTTGTATAATTTAGATCGGCGTATGATGTTATTTTTAATGGCTTATAATCGTTTATGAATTGTTTTAAAATCTTAGAAAAAACTCCAACGACAATATGTCCTAAACTTATCGAAAATCTTGACAAATCAAATTCATTATCATTTTGTTTGCCGTTCATTTTTGATTTATTATCGAAAGTCATGACAGCAATCAGCTCCTCATTTTTATAAGCACCGTAAAAAATTTGAGACTTATCAGTTCCTTGTATGTGATTTACATTTAAAAAATCATTTTTTACAGTATTTTCAATGTGTCGTATTTTACATTCTCTAGCATTAATTCTTATTTGATCTCTAAAATTCAACTTATTTATCTTATCTTTTATGATGTTTTTATGATGTTTTAAATCATGATAATTATAAATTATACAGTTTTCATAAGATGTTAAATAATTTTCTTTAATTTTTTTTAAATCCCCTCTGTTCATCGTGATCATATCATCGATGCTTAGAAATAGGATTATAGTTTTATTATAAACCAGATTCCTCATATATTCTATGTATTAGCGTTTGTGATCTTTTTGAGGGTGCTTTTGTTAAAAATGCTGAATATCTTGACTCATTATAATTGATATCAAAATCATATTGATTTTTTGTAATATCTATGATTGTGCCATCAAGTTTATTTTTTAAAAACCAGTGAGTATCGTTATTTATTTTTAATATTGATGGACAATAAATTTCCTTTTCGTCATCATCTAATAAATGATATAACGTTTCAGTTGCAACATAACAGTGACCTGTATATTTGTTTCTGAATGGCATTTTTCTGTATTTAGGCTTTAATAAGCTGTCATCCAGATTTTCGATTATTAATTTAATTAATTCTTTCATATTTTTCACGCATCTTATTTACTAATGCGATGCAAAGATAAAAAAAAGGACTCACAAATGCAAGTCCTTTTTTAAATATATTTACGACTAGTTTAAATCGCCGATTCCGAATGTCTGTAGACCATCGCAGAAGATTCTACCGAAGTAACGGTTAAGAACCATTTTCTTAGCATAACGAGTGATGATACCACGTATTGGTGTGAAATCAAAAGGGTTATACATTACAGGTGTTAACTGCATGGGAACGTAGGGAGCATAAATGTAACCGGTTTCTAGGATACTTGTTCCTTTGTGACCGATAAGGATCGTGTTTGCTGGTGCATATGGGTCACGATACACAAGGTAACGTGCTGATAATGTACCTACTTTTTCGATACCCATGTTATATTTATCCTGTTCTGGGTCTGCATTAGACACGTGGAAATACTCTAAGTCATCCATTACGGCACTAACTTCTGGAGAAACAACGATCCAAGATGCGCCACCACGAAGGGTAGATTTGTGAATCTGAGCACTGATCTGGTTGATCTTGGTTAACAAGGTCTGATTCCAGTCTTTCTGTGTACCCATGTAGGCAGTAGTCTGACGTCTAAGACCGTTATAGTCCCAACGTGCTGTCCAAGCTGCACCTCTACGTAAGTCACGTAAGATTTCTCTGTCGATTTCAGCTGCCATTTGTTCTGACAATAAAGCAGTCAATTCAGCTTCTGCATCGATGTTGTGGAATGCGCTAACGTCCTGTGCAAGTTCTGGAGTCCACTGTGATCTCATTTTACGAGTTTCAACAGAAACAGTTACCTGATCAAGAACGAAAGTTACCTCAGCCATGTGAGAATCTTCTTCAAGATCGCTGTATGTTCTGTAAGTATAGTTGAAAGTTACGCCAGAAGTTGCAGCTGATAATGGTTGGTAACCATCTGCGCCTGGGTATGTTAGGTCAACGATCAATTCAATAACGCCAGCTGTATTGACAATTGCTTGTCCGTATTTCTGAACCTTAACATTGAAAGGAAGAGTTGCTCCAGCAAGAATGCTTTCAGTTGCAAAAGCAGCTGGTGCATTGAAGGCTGTGTTGGAAGTGATTTTCAAACCTGCAAGGAATGATTCAGTATCCTGAGCAGCACCCTTAGGCCCGATCAATTTACCTTGTTCTGTTGCAGTGAAACCACTGAATTTTACACTTACATACTTGTCACCAACAACATATGTTGAAACAGTTGTACCTGTGTTAGTGGTAATTTCCCCTTTAGAGTTGTCGAACAATGAAGTTCCTTCGTCGTTGTAGCTCTGAGCATAGAATGCATCATACAATGAACGTGATTCGTACTGAGTACCAGCATCTGGTTGATTGTCAGCAGCATTTCCATAAGCACCACGAGGGGCCGTATGAGGAGCAGTACTAGTTTTAGGGTTGATGTAATACAATTTACCGATAGGTAAATTCAACGCCTGAACACTAACGATATCGTTGGCAAGCAATTTTGCGAATACCCTACGAATTACAGGGAACGCAACAGTCTCAAACTGACCTGATGATGCTGAATCGGTTGATTCATTGATCATATAAGATAACTGGTTTTCGAAAAGCTGTGCGCAGTTTTCTTTTACATGTCCGTCAAGACCTTTAAGCAAACCGATTTTTTCCCAACGGTTTGTAGTTATTTCTCTTTGTTCACGAAGTTGTTTAAGACCAATGTTTCCTACTTCGTTACTTTCTGTTAAAAATCCCATAGTTTTTTTAATTTTTATTCTTTATTTCTTATGTTTGCCTAAATTATCTTTTTTCAACGTAGTCAATAACCTTCTGCATTCTTCTCATGTGCTCGTTATTGATGTAAGTAGTTTTTTCGCTCACTTCATCTAATTTTTGTTTTGAAGACGGCTGTATAGAGGCTGATACTTTCGCTTCAAGACTTTCAGTGATAGGTTTCTTTCCTTTTTTCATTTCTGAAATAACGGATTTGTACTTATTCTGTGATTCGGTGATATCATTAATGTTTTTGAATTCATTAATAACTTTTAATTTTTCTTGTTGAGTCAATGCTAATTCTTCATTTATCAAGATATTGTTAACATGTGCAAGGTTGGTATTAAATACAGCCATTTCTTTTAACTGAGTTCTGTATTTTCCCAAGGCAGTTTTGTATTTGTCGATAATTGCCGTAGCTTCTTCGTTCAACTTAATAGTAGCATTCAATTTCTTGGTTACTGCTTTGTTTTCGTTGATAAGTCCAGCTACTTTCTTTTTAGACTCTTGCATAAAGGCTGGAGACTGATCCTTTTCGCCTGCGCTAAGATATTCATTGTTTGGGGTATGTCTGCCAGTGTTGTTACGTCTAGCAGTATAAGACAAACCATGAGATTCATCAACTTCGGGTTCATTTGAAAATTCTTCTTCCTGTAATGCACTGTCGATTTCGTCGTCAGATGGAAGTTCGATTTCATATACAGAATCAAGACCTTCTTCCGCACCTGCTTCTGTTGAATCGTCAAATGATGTTTCTGCACCTGCTTCTGTGTCACCTGTGACATCAGTTTCTGGTTCAGTACCTTCAAGACCCATTGCAGCTATAATGCTATCCAATTTATTTCTTAATTCGATTAATTCGTTTCCAACACTTTCGTCGTCGCCAACTTCTTCGCCTGCGGCTTTTTCACCTGCTTCTTCACCTTCTGGTTCATTGCCTTCAATTCCGCCATCTGGAGCTTCTTCGCCTGTGTCGCTCATGTTATCAAATTCTGATAATTCCCTTTCAATGTCTTCCATTGTCAGAGACATGCCACCAGCATTTGCGTCACCTTCTGTTTGATCAAATTCTTCTTTGATTACATCCTTTGCTGGGATGTCTTTACCTTTAACTTTTTTCTCGGTCTCTTTGGTTTTCATAACAGAATCTTTGTTTTTTTTATCGTCCGATTCTTCGGACTCTTTATTTTTGTCAACATCATCCTTGTCGGATTCTTCTGTTGATTTTTTATTTTTCTTAAATTCTTCCTTGATCAATTCGCTGATCTTAGCAGGGTATTCTTCAGCCAACAAATTTTTAGCTCTTGCCGTAGCAGCTTCTTTCAATTGGTTGTACTCTATTAAGGCTTCTTTTAATTTATTCTTTTCCATATTAATAATCGTAATTAATTTAATATTTTACTAATAAATACATTTCATTTGTAAAAAAGTATATATTTTTAATAAAATAATTTATTTATAGTAAAAATTTATCGAGTGCATTTAACATCTTATCCTCGCTCTCACTCAGCTTTTTAGTTGCAACAATTGGTTTTTCACCGTTATCTGGAAACAAAAAGGCCCCAGGCGTACTAGGTGAACTAACTAAGTCAAAGCTAATTAGCTCGAAATCGTCTTGCACATAATTCTCGCCTCTGATCTCTTTTAATGTTCCAACGCCTCTAGAAGAAATCCCTAATTTGATCTTATTCATAATGTATAAAAGTATCTTATCGCCTATAACAGATACAACGCCACTTCTTATGAAACCTGGGCTGACGATCAATTTTAGCTTACCATATAAAGTATTTTCGTTATCATCAGTGCCCCACCACATCTTTGTGATCATATGTGATATGTTTTGTAATGATATAACAGAACTATCTGGATGGTCTGTTTCGCCCATAGCCTGATTGTTATCTACCAGCTTTTGGTATTCCAAAATTTGCGGCAATAACACTTCCTTGGAATATATTCTACCGTTCTTATTTTTTACACCCCATTTCTGCAAAATACACGTAATCATCACTGGTTCATTTTCTTTAAACTGAAAACTTTCCGTAATGAGTTCTTGATTTAGTTCTGCTGATATGTAGCCTGAATCAGATTCAATCAATATCCCGAATCCACACTCGCCTTTTTTTAATATATTGCTCATCTAATGTGTTATTTTCTATATAAATAGTTGAGATTAAATATAAAGTAGTATTTTTGTTTATTAACTATTTATTTTAAACTTATACAATGGCTGTCAATTTAATCGATCCTAATGAAATAAATAATGAGAATGTTATTAATGGTGCTCCACAGTATCAAGACATGCATATTTTCGCCAAATTAACAGCCACTGCAAAGGATAGAACTGTTATAACTATTAATGGCAACTCTGCCAAAGTGAAGACAGAAAGTGGATCAGATTTTGAAACCAATTTTCTAGGTGGAAATAAGAACCTTGACTTTACCACAAATTGGTATGACGGAAGTACACCGAATACTCAGGAAGCATTTGGTATTACGTCTATAAAAACTGTTATTAATTCGTCCTTCATACCGCAGGTGAATATCAAATTTGCTGACATTCGAGGATTATCATTCTTTAATAATGCCGAATCACCATATAGAATATTATTTGACTTTCCGCCTCCAACATTTGAGCTGACCATAAAAGGATTTTATGGAAAGGCTCTTACATATAAATTACATTTAGTTAAATATACTAGTGAGTTTCAGTCAGAAACTGGCAACTTTGTTATTGATGCAGACTTTGTAGCTATGACTTATGCACCATTAAGCGATGTCTTGCTTCAATATTCGGCTCATACAGCATTTATAGGTAAAGGCGAAACGCTTAGCACCAATGTTGGTGTTAGACCTACTAATACGCTTGATCTTATCGAAAAGATTAAGAATTTGTATTCGGTTTTACCAAACAAAATAAAAAATGATGTTAACAGTGGCGTATTAACAAAGTCAATTACAGGTATTGAAAATAATTCAGAAGCCTTTACATTCCTTTCGTCATTCAAAGAAGACGAATACTTAAGAGTAGGTAGTCCTGAGATATATACACTGACAACCGATGCCGCTAAGACAGATAATGAGCAATTGGTACTAATTCCATCCTTTAACAGCTATAGAAGCAAATATAAGGACTATAATTATGTCACTAAGAATTCACCAAAGCCAGCCTTATTAATAGGATTTGAAACAGGTGTTTTGGCTGGAACTACAACTATTACCCCAACGCAAGTTTTTACAACTGTAACTGACAGCACTACCAATATGTTGATAAATGCTTTGAAGAATTATACTACAGAAGTTATTAAAAGGTTTGATCTTTTATTCTCTGGCGATGCTCTATCTTTTACAGGTACTATAAAATCGCCTAAAATAATTAACAATATGAGCAGAAACGGCAATAGAATCGTTGAATATGTTTGTATTGATATTACTGATATGTATAACTTATTGCGTAGCCAAAGTGCTAAGTCCACAAATTCAAAAAATAAAGCTAGCGATGACTTAACTACGAATATAAATAAAATGGTATATGACATTCTGGGTATGAACCCTACCATATATAATATATTCGAAATATTGTTAGATGATGTTGACACATTTTTCGATGCTCTAAGATATACCGCAAATAAGGCACAGAATGAACATACTATTGATAAGGGTTTATTTGTAGCTGATAAGGCGTATACTAATGGAGAGCAGCAGAATACAGATGTAATCTATTCGTTTCCATTGATTATCGAAAACAATAAAAGAGAGTCGCCTATAGACCTGCGTGAGAGAATGGGTATTAAATTTCCAGAATTAGACTTTATTGACGATTATATTGCAACTTACTTAAAATATAAGAAAGAGCTAAAAAAATTACACAGTAAAGATAATGCAAATACAAACGGCGACAATGTTTGGATTCCATTCACGCCAGCCGATTCAGTGTTTGCCACCAGTCATTCAACTGGCAGTATGACACCATATGATAATCCTAGGGATGCTGGCTATACATATGGTAAACTAATTGAAAGATATAACGTATTGACTAATACTGTACGCAATGCTGTTCTTAACAACGAATTATATACGCAAATGTATAGTAATTCTGAGGCTATTAATTTAGCAAATTCAATTCAGGATTCTGTTGTTGTTGATATGATGATCACTCAATCAGATAAATACGCTTCGGATATCAGTTCTTTTCTAACATATGCAAAAAATGAATTATCATCACTATATAATTTCGAGGACGCATCAGCCAATTTAAATGGCGTTGATTTTTATACGTCACGCGAAAATGATAACTACGTCGGGTTTGAGATTAATAATAAGCTAGACATAACGCCAAAATCTGACGTAACAGACGAAAGCGATCCATTAAATGCTGCCATAAAGAAAATGAGACCGCCAGTATGGGCATTCATTGATACAGACTATTATGGAAAGAAATACTTTTACTCAAAGGAAAATGTTTTAGTTATTAAAGACACTAATAATACGCCTGACATGCCTTTCACCGCTACAAAATTCTTGTGTGGACATGGTGACGCAACATCGCACACAATTGATCAATTGTTTAACAGTGGAAATATTCTATACGACTCATTGGTAGACAAGGTTACTGCCTTTGAGTTGAAAAATGCAGGCGACTTTATAGACATATGGTCAACATTTTTGGGCGCACATGCTAAAACGTTATTTGACACTTATGGCATGACAACATTGAATGATCCAGAAATGTTATCTTTATTTTATTTGTCCAGCTTTGGAAATACATGCTCAATGTTTAACAAAGCACCAAATTATCTTAATGAGTCAACATTTTCATTTGCATCTATTGTGGAAATGCCAGAATTTATGCCAGCATACATTGGAGCAATATTGAGGGTATCATCATCGTCATTTAAAGTTGATGCAATGAAAGAATTATTTAGTAATATAGCTAATGTGCATTTATTTGCTGATATGCATGACTGTAACAAATATTTGAGCAAGAATGATAAAGCCGCATTTATTGCGCAATATAACGATTTTATGGCTAGCCGTTTTCCACAGCTAAGACTTGCGATGGCTAATATGTATACAGTTGCTTTAAATAGAGACGTACTTAATCGTACTAAATATTACGAAGAAGCTATTACTAGCGCAGGTATTGATAAATTGATGATGAATAGGATTTATCTGATAAATTATAACGAGATTACATTTAAAATGACTCCAGATAATGACAAGTATACATCATTAGCTACTATTGTAACATCACCAGCCTCAAACAAAGCTGTCGGCGACTTCTTCACAACCTTCTTTAAAAAACTTGGCAGTGAATTGAGATTTAGAAAGAAAGCAATTGTTGACGATGATAATGCCTTTAAAAGCATGTCACAGGATAAGGATGTTATAAATCAAATGTATTATTCATTTAAAAATATAAATGATAAATGGATTTCAGGAACAAGCCCAACAATTATAGGTTATCCATTTAATTTAAGTGGAAATAGGCTTATTGATATGTTTGCGTTTGTTGATCGTAGCATGAATCCTATTGGCGACACAATGATAAATCCTGAAATGCTTGTTAATTTGTTTGAGAGTGATGAAACAAGTATATTCACAGTTCTAAGTACACTATTATCTGTCAACGGATTCGAATTCTTTCCAATTCAGAATTTTATGACCGTAAAAGGCTCTGAGAATTGGAAAGACTGTTTTAGAATTAACACAGGTACAATTATAAATACCAGTCCAATGTATGTCTGCATGTATGTCGGCGGTTCGTCAAATTATCTGTCAAATAGTAACAACAATTACTTTAATGACGGTATTGAAAACTTGGACAAGGAATCACAGGTCTTTAACGACAAAGCATTTATTTTTGAGAGTGCTGGCGAAAACCTGAATCAAATGAACAATAAAAATGTAGACTGGAGCAATGTGAATGCGTTCAAGATTAAATTCGGTGCGCAGAATCAAAGCATGTTTAAAGACATTAAAATTGATAGCAAAGAATTCCCTGAAACAAATGAATCATTGCAAATTTTATCAAGATTAGCTGGAGACAATTCTAAACAAGCACCGACGCCAAAAGGTCAGAATCTTTTCAATCTTTATGAGAATAGAGCATATAAGGCTACAGTAACAGGACTTGGAAATGCAATGATTCAACCGACACAGTATTTTCAATTGGAAAACGTTCCCATGTATAATGGCGTGTATTTGATATTGGGCGTTGAGCATAACATCAGTGAAAACCATATGACAACCTCTTTCAATGGTACAAAGATATTGAAATATCCTATACCAAGAGTAATCGAGTCATCAGTAGCATTCGGATACGGCGGAAGTAGTTCGCATGTGTCAAATAATGACGATAACACAGTGGCAGAGATAAAGACTCCAATCGGAGATATGGGTAGGGTTAAATCAATGTATGAACATAAGATCGGTGGGGCATTTGTTAAATTGACAAGCAAAGGTGAAGACTTTATTAAATCAGTGTGTGCAAGTTATCATCACAATGAATTATTCTCAAAAACCGCTTATTATAATGGTATACAGAGAACATGGGTAGCAACGCCGTCATACACACACCGAACAATGGACGCAAATGGTAATGTACTTTCAGAAACTCCTAATGTTGTAATGACAAATAGCAATTATGCTGAGGCAATTATCTCGATGATTAATTACTATTCAGCTAAATATAATTTGAATGCAAACATTATAGCGGCTGAGGAATATAAAGAATCTGGATATAGAACTGCAAACTATTCGTATAATAAAGACAGAACGGTTGCAGCTATGGGCATGTCACAATTTATAACTGAAACAGCTATACGTGCTATATTAAAATCATCTGAATTTACATCAACCGAAAAGAATAGCTTACTTAAAGGCATGAGTACTAATGATACAGCTATGCTTTTAAGTCCATTTAAGAGTAATTCTGAAATTAAGTACGAAAGAAATATCATGAAATCCGACACCAATTTGCCTATATTCATGCAAAACGTATTTGATAATCCAGAAATAATGATAAAAGCTCACTGTTCACTAATTGAATCGATTGAGAGACAGTGTAATGGACTTGCATCTAGTAGTATCTTCTGTTATTATCATGGATCACATTATGCAAAAAACTATGCCGCCACAATCGAAAGAGCTAGGATGAATGGCATAAGTGAGGCGGATATATCTACAGGTGTAAAATATGTATATGGTATTTTTGATACGTTGAATAAGTCGTTCTATGCAGCAAACATTCTGAAAATGGACGAGCTAGCCTTGGACGATCATAGTACACATTTAGCATAAAAAAAGCCTCTGAAATTCAGAGGCTTTTTTTTAAAGTATTCCCATTTTTAAATCGTATAGCTTTAGAATATCGTCGTCGAACGTTTGTTCCGAGTATTTCATTTCATTTATGCGATCAATGGTTTTAGTTATTTTGCCTTCAATTTTTCCGTCATTGATGTTTTTCAATAGTAAGATATTTTCAGATATTAATTCATTAAACATTTCTTCTTTGTCTGTACAGTTGATAACTTTTCTTAAAAATTCGGTTTCAGATTCGTTTAGCTCGGAATATGTTTCATTAAATCTATTCATAGCTATTTCAATAACTTCGTCGTCATACAATTCTTCCACAGCTTTGCTTTCGCTGATCTTACCTTTCTTTATATGATCAATAACGAAATCCAAAGATTCGTGAATTATGTTTACGTCCACATCAGTACTAATTTTCAATGATTCTTGAACTAGGTTTCCAATTGATTCGTATAATTTCAATCTATATTTATCAATTTTTTTAACATCTTCTTTTTTTATGAATCTTTTCAGTTTAGCATGTTCCGCATCCAACTCTCGCATCGTATAGGTTTCAAACAATTTAACATTGTTGTCAACATATCTCATTGCCTTAATATCTTCTGATATTGTCTTATTTTCAATATTGTCAAATACATTAAATTCAAGCTGTAACAGTTCCGAGCCGTTTAATATTTCAAAAATCTCGGAGACCATGCCAACGCCCTCATTCAAGCTGTTTTCGATAATCTTATTTGATATTACTAAATTAGCAATTCCGATATTGATATTGTTCATAATTGGATATTTAATTTGTATATAAATACTATCACTAAATCATTTGTTGTATTTATTTATCATTTATTATAACACTTAGTTATTTACCATCTGGCAACTTTATATTTTTGGCGAATTCGCCAACATCATTAAGATCACCGTTAATCAGTTCGTCAATTTCGTTAATCATTTCAATTGCATTATTGTTAGACTCATTCAATTCGTTTTCATAAAGAACCTGTGGATTTGATTCGCTTTTTAGCTTATGTCCATATACAAGCTTCTCAACTCTTTCATCAAATTCTGTTTCAGACATTAATTTCCTTTTACCAACACTTTCAGCTTCAATCGGTGGAAGTTCTGCAGGTGTTTGATTCGGTAAACCTGCTGCTGGTGGCGGCATTTCGCCTTCACCGCCGCCCATATCATTCATATTGATTGGTGGCATACCACCGCCGCCAGCTGGTGCTCCACCTTGCTCGGTGTTGCCGCTAGCGACTGATGCTATTGCAGTTGGGTCACCATATCGTTTATCAATGTCTGCAAATAAACCTGATTTCTTAATCGTAACAGGAGCATCAGCAAATTCTTGCATGATAACCTTCTCCATTTTCTGTTGTTTCAAATCTTCAACGATTTCTCTGTCAGTCATATTGAACAACATTCTCTTTGCGCCTGTATGTGACATTGCTGCGATACCACCTTCTGACCTTGTAAGTTCAGTATATGTTTGAGACTTTTCTCTTAGTAATTCAGATTTCTGAATATCTAATTGAGTTGATGGATTTGTTAGCGTTAATGTGAAATCATTAAAATCTTCGGTGCTATAACCTAAAAGATATAAATGAATCATACCCATTTTGGTTAACTCTTGAACCATTGCCTGCTGAATTCTATTTACCTTTTTAGCAAATCTAATATCAAACTGTGATACGTTTTTACCGCCGCCACTAGCATCCTGAAATGATAGAAATGGTTTTGGAACGCCAAGTCCCATGAATAAATTATCTCTCAGATATTCGATATCATGAATATCATTAAGGTTTGTGGCCCCTGGTAATGTGTCAATTCCAGTCTGAGTGTTAGCGTTTCTAACAGGTAAAAAGTAATCTTCATCGTTACCTAGAATGTTGAATCTATAGTCAATTTGACCATCATTGGGAGAAACCTGCTGTACCTTTTTAAATTTGGTAGCAACTTTATACATATATTCTTCAATATCGTCGTCATCAATGTTTCCGACGTCGATTTTAAATACCTTTTTTTCACCTGCACGAATGATTCTATATGTAAGCATGGCATCCTCTGCCATTATAAGCTGTCTAAAAACTCTTCTAACTTTGTTTAGTAGTGATGAACCATACGGAATATATTTGTCGTCTCCAAGCAGTCTAAAGTGCGCTATTTCAAATGCATTGAATTCATCGCCAGTCATTCTTTCTTTGAAAAGAATACTAGATTTGCCATTGATAATTCTTTCAGTTCTTTCTATTTCAAAATTTACCATTTGCTTGATCGCTGTGATACCCTTTTTTCTTTCGCCCAGCATTAATACGAAATTGTCGCCATATTTACAAGTATTTCTTGTCCAGAATGGAAGATTCGTGTTAACGTTTAGAATATTGTAGTAGAAATCCTCTAAAAGGTATTTAATACGATCCTTATTCGAATAAATGTTTAGCATTTTACCATCCAAGCCTATTGTGGTTGCTTCTTCCATAAATAAATCAAGTGCACTTGAAATAATTGGGTAATATTCCATACCCTCATAGTCCATATATGCTGGCAACCTAGCTGATTCATATTGTAAAGCTTTCTGATAGTTTCTATCAGTCGTTTTTGTGAATTTATTTATAAGACTTCTCTTCTGTTCAAGCTCAAGTCCCTTTCTTTGAACCTCTTCTGGCGAATTACCCTTTATAATTACTTTATTGTTCTTTACATCACGCTCAACACCTGTGGTAATACCAAAACCGTCAAAATTGAAGATACCATTTAGCTTTTGATATACTGTTCCTTTGTCCTTATCTTTTTCCATTTTTATAAAATATTATAATTTTCTATAAATACTTGAATTTATCGTAAAGTATCAATATATAAATAGTATTTCTTTTTTATTTTTGTTTTATGCCGCTAAATAGCCATGCATTTACAATATAAGGATTTAAGGGCGATGAACTATTCGGAGATATCTTTGGCACAGGCTTCTCACCTCTTTGTTCGCTAATAACCTTTATATCATTGGCAGACAAAATAGATTTTAACATTTGCTCAGTCGTGCTATTACTTTGTTTAAATCTAGCCATATCAAAGTTGATAACATATAGTCCAATTGACAGTCCCATAATTGAGTCATCGTGAAATGATCTCTTATGGTCTGCAACACGATTTCCAGCAACAGTAACAAATGTCTTCAATTCCATTAATAATCTTGTTGATCTGATTATAATATCCTCTAAGTGAATCGATCTTTGAAGCTCTAATAGCACTGATGCTCTGTTATTTCCTATGAAAAAACCTGGAATTAAGTCAACATAAATAACAGCACCATCTGTCATAGATTTCTGACCTTTCTTAATGTATCCCTGTAAACGATCTCTCGACGGTTTATGAGATACTTCGGCATAGTGTACATTGTCATAGCCAATCTCCAATAATTTTTCAACAGCTTGCACACCATAGCCACCAGTTATATCCACGACAACATAAGCATTATTATAAGCCTTTCCATATTGGTATACGATTTCTGCAAGACCTTGCGGCACTATTTTACCATAATATTCGGCAACCTGTTCTATTTTAAATTTCTTTAACTTGACTTCCTTTGTCTTACCATTTTTTGTGATCATTTTCTTTTCAATATATTCATTACGTTTAAGTATATTGATTGTTGAATTATCCTCTCCATGGCCTGGCGATGCATCGACAGCTAGAACATATTGTTCCTCTGGAATAGGATCTTCAAATATCCACATATTCTTATCGGTATATTCCTGACGTATTGGAACTCTAACCTCATGATCCTGTATTCTTTTTAGATATTCTTCGTCAATAAAGTTATCGCCAGAACCTAAGAATGAACAATTATGATTTGAAATATTGTTGGCAAAATATTCACATCCCTCTGAATCAATAATATCATAAAACTCTGTTTCATCGCACGGCTCAATCGATTTTACGAATGAATCTTCATAAATAGTAGTAAGATATGACACATCTGGTATTAATGAATTTAATGGCATATTCTTACCATTAGCTAGAAATATATGATCCTCACTCACTACAATCTGATCATCGGTCGCCAATGAAACTTTAAATCCGTTGTTTTTATATTTTTTATCAACGCCATAAAATTTCGAATATCCATTTGTGGTGAAAATTTCAAGTCTGCTGTTTATATTTATACTTGACGTTAAATGAGGCAAATTGTTATATAACTCGGAAATGCTTAAATTAATCACATCCAAGGTTGCAACATCTCTTATGGTTACAATTGAATCTTTCCCAACACATAAAATTTCCTGAGCAATTTTTTTCATGTCACCGTTGGCGTCTCTTACCTGTTCCTCAAACCAAGGTGATGAAGCTTCCCAGCCGTCATCCATTAATTTGATTCGATAGTCGTCAGCCCAATTATCGTCAACTAGCTTAATCTCAGTATCCTTGTTCTTGTTTTTCAGCCAAACAAGGTCTTTATTATATCGTGGATCATTATACCACCATAATTCAATTGCATTAAAGTTATTTTTTTCTTCCTTTTTTCTAGCACCCTCAAATGTTTTATAGAAAACGGGGTCTAAGCCAGATGGCGTGCTTACCATAATAGTACTACCCCCTGTACTCATAGTAGGTCTGGCAGCAGTCCAAAATTTATCAGATTTTTCAGTCCAAGCAGTTTCATCCCAAAACAATAGTGTTGGAGTTGTACCACGAAGTCCACTCTTAGCTGAAAATGCACCCAATGCGGAGTTATTATCATAACGTTTTAACTTCTGAGTATCTTTGTAGTTCTTTTCAGCACCAGCCATTTTACCTGTTTTCGGTCTAAGCCAGTCAGGACAGCCGTCAATGAATTCAACAACGTCATTCATTAACTCGTCACGAGCAGTTTCAAGTTTATCGGCAACAATCGCTGCCGTTCTATTACTATTAAACATCACATACCAAGCAATGAATGCACATGTTGCTGTAGAAATACCTGCCTGTCTATATTTATTAGCAATATTATATCGGAATGATAAATATGCTTTAATTAATTTACGCTGAAAAGGAAATAATTTAAAAGGAACAATTCGACCAGCAAGCCCTTGCGTCTGGTCAAAAATTGTTAAATAGGTCTCAATAAAATAGGCTGGGTCAGAAGTACATCTTACGATTTCGCATTTCTTTTCAGCCATATTAAGTTCACTGGCTTTTTTTATTGTTCCGTTTGTTGTTATGATAACTGGTTCAACCTTACCGCCAGATTTTCTTAGCTCCTTGGCTAATTTTCTTAATTCGTCTTTTTTTATCTGTTCGCTAGCACTTGATAAAGCGACAGCTGGTATATGGTCTGGGAACTGATTATTATCAATTTCCGAATTATCATCATTATTTCTTTTTGTAGCCATGCCGATTGTTTAAAATTTGATTGATGACACCTCAACAAAATTATCGTTCCGTAAGATTATTTTTCTGGCACTGAATATTTCTTTTACTCTGGCTAAAGTCATTCCATAATGAAATACCAACAATGGCTGATCTTCGTCATCTTCCATCAATTTTTCAAATTGGGTATAACCATTATCACTTGTTCGTTCGGTTTCATATGCTAATGCGTGAATTGTATGAACACCATGCATATATTCTCTGGTAACGTCTTCATGTAAACAGAATAAGTCAAACGTTGACGTTTTTAAGCCTATTACAGCCCCGATATAGTCTTCGGTAGGTGGTATTGCATTATCGTAGGCTGGAATCAAATCCCAACACCATTCCTTAATATTAATATTCGTAGGATCATTGGAGAAAATAAACTCGAACATTCCTTCGTCTTTCGAATTATATCCGATTTTCAATACATAGATTAATTTAAGACCTTCTTCGTCATATACAGTTGCCATAAGATTACTTTTATATTAAATAGTATTAAATTCATTTTATTACAATTTTTTATAAAAAACAAATGCCTCTATATAAGAGGCATTTGTTTAAAACATATACGATTTGTTATTTTATACTAAGCTTTTTAAAATCCGCATACTGACTTTCGATCAGTTTGTCTAATTGTTTCAATTTTGGAGATTTAGCACTTTCGTTTAGAGTAGCTTTTTTCAAACCAGCAATTTCGAGTAAATGATTTTTAACATATTTTCTCAATTTTGTTTCTGATTCGCTCATAGATACTTTACCTTTAGCTAAAGCTGCCGCTACAATTGATGCGGAGTTTCCTTTTTCGCCGCCATTTGGTGTTTTAGCTACGCTTGTAACTGCCCCAGCTTTCTTAGCAGTTCCTTTTGCTAATGAGGATGCTACAACAGATGCTGAATTTCCCTTTTCACCGCCAGCTGGTGTTTTAGCCACGCTTGTTACAGGAGTTGTTTTCTTAGCAGTTCCTTTAGCCAATGCTGCTTTAACATCCGATGCGTCTTCGGAAATTTCTTCTTTTTCGCCATCCTTTTTACCGAAATCTGGTTTCTGACCTTTAACAAATGTAGGTTTCGCACCCTTTTTTTCATCTTTAGGTTTATCATCCTTTTTACCAAAGTCTGGTTTTTGACCTTTAATGAATGTAGGCTTTTTACCTTCATTCATTTTTACATTAACAGTTTTTGACTGAGCATTAACATCAACAACAACGCCAGTTTCAGCACCCATTGAAATAGGTTCTGTTGTAGCCATTGGTGATGGATTAACTGCTCCCAATGATTGAGAATCAGTTGCGAACATACTATCCTCAGCAGGAGTTTCAATAGGTGCGCCACTTGTAACAGCAGTAACATCATCAACATCGTCTACGTTTGCATCGGTATCGCCTTCTGCACCCAAATCAAGATCGCCAAGCGCACTAAGATCATCAATGTTATCATTATCATTTTCAACTTCGTCGTCTTCGGTTTCATTGATTTTTTTTGGTTCGGCTACAACCACGTAACCAGCATCATTTCCAAATACATGGTTTACGCCAGCATTCATCTTTTTAGCATAGGCATCGGCTTCATCCTTTGTAAGGAAAGATTTCTTCAATGTACCTTTATCTTCTGTCTTAAATTTGTCTTTTTTGAAATATACTTTAAATTTCTGATCGTTTTCTTCTTTGATTAAAGTATTTCCAGTGCTAACGGCGGCTTTCTTACCAATTTTTGCAACTTTCCAACTTTCAGCAATCTTTAATTGTTTGTCTTCGTCAGTGGCTTCGCTTAGTTTCATGATTTCTGGTTTCAGAACCTCATTAACATAATCCTCATGACCATATTCTTCGACTAATGATTCATTAACCTTTGGATTGGTATATAAAGACACTGTTTCAGCATCACCGTTATTTTTACCTTCTTTATGTGCATTAGCATAACCAGAAATAAGACTTCCCATTTCGTCGTCGCCGCATTCCATAATGCTTTCCTGTGTATAACCACGAGATTCAGCGTACTGTGTAAATCCACCGCATTCTGAGCAAGTTTCTTCGCCAACTTCGGCAGTTTCGTCAACCTCAGTTTCGTCTGGCATACTATCTTCAAGGTCTTTTTCACCTGAGTCATTAATTTTCATTAACTTGTTGGCAAGTTCTTTTCTATCTTCAACCTCAATTTCGGGTAGTTTTTCTTTAAACGATGAAATCAATGAAGCTAAAAATGATTTGCTTTCTTCTGGAGTCATATCGGCTTTTCTAATAGTATTGGTTAATTTGCCAATTGCTTTTTCAATTGCTTTGTTACCATCAACGCCAACTTCATCACCTTCTGCACCAGCAGGTTCATCACCTATTTCGCTTCCGTCACCCATGTCATCGCCCATTTCGCCGCCAGCACCCATATCACCAGTACCAGTGTTCATATCGTCGCCCATACCAGCTTCGCTTCCGTCACCCATATCGCCAGCACCCATGTTGCCGCCATCATTTGCTGTGATCTCTGGTGAGCTTTTTTCAGCAGCCGTAGCAGCTTCTAAAGTGTCCAAAGAAGCTTCGGCATTCTTAATATGTTCGCCAGCAACATCTTCGCTTATAATCATTTTACTTACAGATGCGTTGACGCGAATACCAGCTGACTGATTCATTTCAGCGATCATATAGTTTCTTTGTTTTTCAGATTCAGCAAGAGTATGAAACTGATATGATGTGATATTCTCAAGACCACCGATATAGCAAAAGTCTGATGCGTCAAGGTTTTGTTTAGTTCCGCCTCTTTTAATATAATAATTGTGGTTTTCCTTTACAATACCAAAAGCGACGCCGTCGCTGTTTCTCTCAATGTCAATTAGTGTACCGATATTTCTGTCGTTAGATTTTGATTTAAAATCCTTAATATCAGATAATTCTTGGAGTCTGTTGCAAAACGCCTCTTTAGATGTATTTTTTTTCATTATAAAATTTTTATCGTTTTTATTTCTTATTTACTAAGTTTCTTATAAATAGTTTATTTTTTAGTAAAATAAACATTATTTTTATATTATTTATTTTACTGATCTAAAGTGAGTTCGTAATCAATACGTTTATTTTTTTCATCGATTAGTTTTTTCAGATAACCATTATTTCTCAAAATCTTGAAGACCAGATTTTCCACAGAGTACTCGCCATTAGTATCTAAGCCTGCCTGTCTATAGTTTTTTAGCTTATGCAAGAACTTAGTATAGGTTTTATAGAATAGTTCATTATCCTTTATATTGCCAAGTTCGTCAATTGCTTGCATTATATCGTTGGCTTTAGTCATAACTGTTTTAGTATCAATATTCACAATTTTCTTCAACGGTTTAGCAATCCATTCGTTTTTGATCAGAGAATACATTCCAGTTGATTTGTGAGGTTCATCAGTATCTTGAACATAAATCTCAACGTCGTATCCTTTAATAGTAATGTCATGTTTATTAGCCCACAAGTCTTTTTTTAATTTAAAATAGTCTCTGACGAATTCCTCATTATCAGAGATTTGATCAAAATCTAGTACGATATGAATATCAATATCCGAAGTAGCATTATAATTAAAATTTGCCATACTACCTGTGAGAATAATATCATTATATTTCATTGACTCAATATCACAGAACTCAATAAATCGTCTGGCATTCAATAATAACTGTTTTCTAATCTCTGGTCGTAAAGCACCTCTCTCATCCCATATCACAGGATTTAGAGTTGTTTGCATTTTTAAGGAGTTGATATTTACCTCTTCTGGCTCTAATACTTCCTTAATTAATTCTGTAACATTATCCTTATTAATACGATTCATATCAAAATATTTATTGTTTGGTTTCTCAACGTAATTTTTTATTATAAATACTGTCCCACAATATAATAAATTAGTATTTATATATTAAATACATTTAAGCAATAAAATGGATATAAATAGAGAGTTGGTAAACAGTTTAGCTGTGAATATAGATATCTGCGATAGCGGATCATGGAACTTCGGTAATGAATACATTATTAAGAGTATTAATGGCTTAAGTAATGTAACTGTAAATGCATTAACTTTACCTGATTTTGGCTTAACTGCAATCGACAATGGTAGAGTTTCACATATTGGCGATGGTTTCTACATTGATCCGTCAGACAATAAAATGATTATGGATCGTGTTGGGTATTATTCAGTATCTGGCGATAGTATTAACTATGACGGTTACGAGTTAAATGCCGTAACAGGAACATCTGTTGGTAACTACATGAGCTTGGTAAACGGCTATTTTCAAGGCTTTTTCAAGCTGGACGGCTATGACTACGAATTACTTCCATCGAGATATAATGATGGCATCACAATTGAAACGCTAATCGAAATACTTCCCCAAAGTGCTGGCATATTTTACCTAATGGGCTTAAGAGCAGAGGATAAATATTCACAGGCATATTTCGGAGAAACTATAACCGTTAGTGGCACGACAATACTATACAACGCAAAAGAAACTGGCTATACCTATACTTTATCTGGTATAACTACATCCAAATTACATTATCTTGCTGGATATGATAAGCTTGACGCAACATACACATCATTTAGACAGCCAGAAGAATACGCTGTCGTTGTTGATATTGACACAATGCAAATTGATAACATCAAGAATAATATAATTGCTTTCGAAATTACTTCTGATAAACGAATCGGAATACGATATGTCAATGCACAGGGCAATGTGATGTATGTTGTATCACCGAATATTATTAGCAGAATCGGATGGTCTTTAATAGATATCGTCTTCACTCCTGATAGCATAATTCAGAATTATGATCCGAATAAAGCACAATGCTATGCTCAAAGAAAGGGAACGTTAAGCATTTATATCAATGGTGGCTTATTCTGGGGAATATCTGATTTCGATGAATTCTATTTTAGAGGATTGAAAAATGACGATGAAAAACAATTGGGTGTACCATATAATATAAGCTGGGGTGGCGGATCATTCGGATTGAAACATTCGTTACATTATACTGACTTTGATAAGACTTCTTTAACTCTTGACCCATCGAAATACGATCAACTTATCGAACACAATTTCAATAGTTCTTATATCGGTAATATTCAGAAGCTTAGAATTTATAATAAGGCATTAGCAAATAATGAGGTTAGACAAAATGCCATTATTTTAGCGTTATCCAATTCGGCTTATGATCTCTCTGTAATAAATGGCGGTAGATTAATCAGACGATTAAATCAGCCAGTAACATTTACACAGATAAATGCAGGCTCAGATATTAGAAAGTCTATAAAATACAGGAATATTGACGGTACATATAAAAATTTATCGGATATGCTTGATATAAAGGTCGTAATTAAGAGTAGAAATAACCCAAGCGTTGAGTTGGCTAAATATAAGAAAGCTTCTGAGGCTGGATGGAGACCATTAATATATGTTAATGATTTCATCTATGACTTTATTGTTCCGAATGAGATCACGTCGCCGCATAGCAATGAGATATTGTTCGCAGAGATAAAATTTCAATGGACAGATATTAGCGATATTGATGATGGTATATTTGATAGAATATTTGTTATTAATATTACAAATATAGAATTAAACGATAACAGTGTTAAAAATTATTAAATTATGGGAACTATGTCTGGAGATTTAATATTGAGTGATAGTCATGAGAATGTATTAGAGTTTGTTGATATTATGCCAGTATCTTCTGGTATGCGTGACGGAAATTCAGGTATTATTATTATTAGTAATAGCCCAAATACAGAAATGCAAATAAGTCCAGTGCATTATTTCAGATTTGAACAAAGTATTCCCTCAGATATCTGGCACATATTGCATACTATGAATAAAAAGCCATCGGTAACAATCACAGATAGTGCTGGATCAGTTGTTGAGGGAGCTATACAATATATTGATAATTATAATATTATCGTAACATTTTCAGCTGGTTTCAGTGGATTTGCTGAACTAAATTAAAAATAATACATGAAAAAATAAAACAAGAAATACTTATGGCAAAAAGAGATTATCTATTTGATATTGATTTAAATAAAAATCAATTATTGAATCTCAAATTACAAAATTTAGCTACGCACCCAACATTAACTATTAATGATGCTGGCTTTACCTACTGGAATACAGCTGATAAATTGGCATATAATTGGACTGGCACTGCATGGATCGCTGGTGGTACAGGCACAAATCTTACAAATACGCCGACGCCAACAGGTATCACTATTAATAGTAGTACTGGCTCTGGCACTGTGTTGCCTGTTGCTGATACCATAAATGCTGGATTATTATCTAAAGCATTGTATGATAGATTAATGGGCACAGTTCTATCTAATGATTATGGTGCATACTCAGTTTTGGCGAAACAGGCTGCGAGTATGAGTGCTATCACATTACCTGTAAATAGCATATTGGGTAGAATTGCTGGAGATATTCAAGCCATTTTAATTGATTCGGATTTAACAACTGTTAGTGCTAGTGATGACACTTTAGCAACAGCTAAAGCAATTAAAACTTATATAGATAGTGTTGTGACTGGTGCGTTAGTCTATCAGTCAGGATACGATGCTGCCGCCAACTCCCCAATGCTCGACTCAACTCCAATAACAGGGATAACTAAAGGCTGGACATATACTGTTACAACCAATGGCACATTTTTTACTGAGCCTGTTCAGGTCGGCGATATGATCATTGCTGAAGTGAATTCTCCCACAACATTATCCGATTGGACATTGGTAAATAAAAATATACCTGACATTGTATCAGCAAGTGAAGGTGCTCAAGGTATTATTGCGATTGCTACGGCTTTAGAGGTCGCTGCTGCTGTTGATACATCAAAAGCAATAGTTCCATCAAAACTTAGCAGCGTTTCAACTCTAGGTACTATAACAACAGGTACGTGGCATGGTACTATTATTGATCCTACCTATGGCGGCACAGGTATTAATAATGGTGCAAAAACTATAACTGTTAAAGGAAATCTAACTTTAAGTGGATCGTCAGACACTATTATTAATACCACAGATACTACAAATATAACATTACCGACAGCAGGTATATTAACAGCAAAATATGCAACAACCATTTCTGGCAATAATGTGACAACAACATTTACCATAACGCATGGCTTAAAAACCTTAGATATTGTTGCATCCGTTTTAAATGCATCCACATTGGCTAAAGTTGAGGTGAGTGAAACAATTACAGATTTAAACACATTGACGCTTAATTTTAATAATGCACCTTTGAATGGGGTTGCTTATAGGGTTATCGTTGTTGGATAATATCAGTATTTATTTTTAAAACTATGAGCGAGAAACAAATATTTGAAGACCTGAATATTGACGGAGACGTTAAGAGTGATAATTTCATTCGAAAAAATGGAACGGCTTCACAGTTTTTAAAGGCTGACGGTAGTATAGATGATAACACATATCTTACAGCTGGCAGCGGATCGGGAATTAGCGAAACATTAGCAATTGCTTACAGCATTGCATTGGGATAAAACACATTATAAATGAAACTACGTATAGATAATTATTTATTTGATAAAAATGCAAAAACAATAACATTTACAGACTATGCATCTGTGGATATAAGCGGAATATTATTGATAACAAATGTTGTTGATAACATTATTATTTATAACTTTGCCAATAACTTGCTTGGAGGCACTGTTGTAAATAATGTTTTAACATTAACATATAACACATCTGGAATGTCTAACACCGATAGTTTGCAGATTTTTTATGATGATGGGAATTCAGCTGCATTGGCGGCATTGCAATTAACATTGAATACAATGCTGGATAATGATAATGCTCTTGCAAGACAAATACTTCAGCTACTCAGACCATTAGGCGTTACAGTTGGGGGTACTGGACGATTGAGTTTAGATGTGTTCAGTATAGGAACATTGCCAACATTAACAAATGTTACGACAGTCGGAACTGTAACCAATTTAGGCGCAAGTGCAACATTAGCAACATTAACAAATCAAACCAATATTGGTGGATTAAATGCTTTAGACCAACAATTTAACATAGCACATATAGCATTTAATACATTGAGAAATTTAGTATAAATAAAAAATATAATTATGACAATAAAAAAAGTTTGGGATACTCCATTATGGCTTCCGACTGCTCAATTTAGAACAGCAACAAGTGCAACATCTTCGATGACGGTATCTAAAGATACGCTTGGAAGATATATATATTATCTTGCTGGCACATTATTTTATAAATATGACACATGGAAAGATACTCATATTAAATTGGCTTCGCCACCTATCGCAGCTGTAACCGCATCATGTATTAAATTTACAGCCGATGATGGTTATAGAGGTAATTGCTTATCTGGCGGTACAAATGTTATGAAAATTGCTGGATTAAATGGCGATATATTGGTGGGCGAAACTATAAAAATAATGCAAGGCAAAGGTGTTGGTCAGGAGAGAACTATAACTAATTCCACAGGTGTTAAGGTTGAAAAATCTGGCATTGTGACATCAGCTTCCGCAACATCTATAGGAGACACAACAAAAAAATGGGAAATAAATCAATGGATCGGATATCAAGTACGAATCGTTGCAAATACTGGTTTGAGTCAGATTAGAAAGGTTTTATATAATGACGCAAGCACGTTGTATTTTCAAGACCCGAATTATCAGCAGCTTGAAGTTTGGAATAATACAGCATTTTCAGCAACAGCACCTTACGCTTTACCTGCTTCAACGGCTGGTTCGCAATCAAACTATTATATAGAATCATCTATTATCACAGTTGATTCTGACTGGACAGTTGTACCTGATGCGTCGTCATCTTATGTAGTAAAGGGTGGCGGAGTTTATATGTTATCAGCAGTAGCTGGTGCACCATTTAGTTCATTACAGTTTTACGATGTATTATCGGATACTTGGACAACAAAAACAGCTATAGGTGGATTGTTATTGGCAGCATTAGGTACAGACTTTTCAATGGAAATAATAACAAGAGCAACGCCATATGAATCTGGCACATCAACTTCAACAACCACTAGAACATTAACAGATACATCGAAAACACTTGAGATTGATCGATATTGTAATTATGAGCTAAGAATAACAAGTGGCACTGGTATGGGTATGAAAAATCGTATAGTATCTAACGGAGTGAATTATTATGAAGTTGAACATCCGTTTCTAGTGCAGCCAGATGCGACATCGACATATGAAATACGTGGAGAAACTAAAAAAATATATGTTGTGGGCAATAATGCTTCATCTATTTACCAGTATTGTATTGATTTTGATCAATGGATAACGGGGCCGTCAATAGATTTGGGACAAACTAGAAACGCATCTATCTCATATCCAGGTCAGGAGGCTCAGGCTATATTCTCTGGCGTTATAAATCCTAATGGAATTAAAGTGTTAAACCCAACGCCAACAGTGAAAGGCTCAGGATATGCCGTTGGTGATTTATTTAACATTACGACTGTCGGTACTGTTGGAAAGGGACGTGTTGAATCTATAAGTACTGGTGGGGCAGTTGAATCGGTATCATTATATTCAGCTGGATTGAATTATACCACAGGGTCAGGTAAAGCTACCACAATTATTTCAGGTGGTGGTAATAATGCTTTAACGGTAAATATAACCACTGTTGGAACTGTTGCAAGAATGACAACTGTCAGCAATGTAAATTTTTATAAGGGAGACACTGTTACTGTTGCAGGTTGTAATGAGTCTGCATGGAACGCACCGTATTCTATACTTGCGATTGATTCATTAACCACTTTTGATCTTGTGACAACAGCTACACTTACAATTGTACCATCATTTGTGAATAGTGTTGTATTGATTGTAGATTCAACAAAGAATTGGGTTGTCAATGAACATGTTGGCAAAATTGTTAAACTTGACGTCGCAGGTACGTCACCAACCACACAATTAAGAAGAATTACATCAAATACAGCAACAACATTAACAGTTGCGACCATTGTGGCAGGTGTCAACGGTACATCAAGATATGCTATTCATGGGCCTGAAGGATTTGGCAGGGATAGAATGTATGATCTAATTTCTGAAAATGGCGAAGGGCATGCAGCAAGTGGAACATCTGTTACTTTAACTGACACGAGTAAGAATTGGCAGGTTAATCAGTTCCTTGGTTATAAGGTTAGAATTATTGCAGGCACTGGCGTAGGTAGTGAAATAGCTATTTCAGCCAATGATGCCTCAACTCTAACTCTCACTACGCCAGGATTTACGCCAGATTCTACGACAAAATATGCTGTTATGGGAGCACATGGGACTGCTAACGGCACATTTGCGCTTACAACATTGGGAGACACTACAAAGAATTGGACTGTGAATAAATGGGCTGGCAAAAGAGTTGTTTTTACATCGGGTACTGGACAAAGACAGGAAAGTACAATAGCGTCTAATACTGCAACTGTTTTGACATTTGGTGCTGTTGGCGTTGCTCCAGATGCGACAACAACATATACAATATTAGGCGAATCTACACGTGCCACAGCCACATCATTAAGATGGTTGTATGGCACAACCCATGATAAGGGTAGATGGCTAATATCTCCACGTGGAGGAAATACAAATACAATTGATAGATATGATATAGTGAACGATATATGGGATATATCAATGATCTTTTCGCCGCAATCTGAAATATTTTCGGCTGGAACTTCATACTGTTATGACGGCTTAGATACTTATTACGCTTCAATTGCAGTTGCAGGTGATTTCGTATATATATTGTCTATAAATTTATTAACGATGGAACTGAATGGCGCATTTCAGACAACAGTATTACAAGGCACAGCACATATAGGCAATCTAATGGAAGTTGTGACATCTCCCGATGGTGGCAAATTTTTATTCTTGGGCGTTGATACCTCAAGGTTAATGTATAAGACCGCAATATTTTAATATAAAACGTTAATAATGCCATTATTATATGATAATAATGGCATTATTATGTGACATTATCATATAATTAGTATTTATATAAAACAAATTATTAATGAAAACCATACATATAATCGATGGGGTTACAACTGGTAGAGTATTTGCCAAAGATATTAACGATAATTTTGCCGAACTGAACTCAATCGCTTCTGGCATTACTGAGCTACATCAAGCTGATATTGACCTACATCAAGCTGATATTGACCTACATCAAGCTGATATTGACCTCGGTATTCGTATTAATCATATAGTTGTTGGCAGTGGTAGTACATCAACCACAGTGTATACAAATCAAACTCCAACACCGTCGGCTTTAGGTGGATGGAATGCTGGCAGCACATTTTCTGGCGCAACCATGCAACAAATGTTTGATGGCTTACTATATCCTTATCAAACGCCTACATTGGCAAGTTTTGCAATTACTGGTCAAGCTGGATTGGTTGAGGTTGGTACTAATTTATCAGGATTGAAAACATTTACATGGTCTAAAACTAACAGCTCAAATATTAAATCTAATATAGGCTTAATTAGAGATACTGGAGATAATTCTATAATTGAATCTGGAATTAATGTTTTTGGTCTTACGAGCAAGGTTAGCACATTAACGATAAATAATTCAACGCCAATTACAAAAACATATAGACTTGAGTCTGAAAATACTAATAGTCAGACAATTTTAAGTAATTCATTTACATTCAGGTCAATTTATCCTGTATTTTCTGGATTCATTGCACAGGCTGATAGACCTTCGTCGTCATCGCTTGATATCGTTAATTCTAATAAGAGAATTGTGCTTAGCAATGGTGATACAGTGTTTGCAATTAATTCAGCTGCTACTGACTATAGCTGGATTGCAATTCCTCAAACAGGAAATACACAATACACAAATTGGTTTATAACAGCTCTTAATAGTGGTAGTATTGGTGGATCGAGCAACTTATTTGATACAGGTGAAAGTGTATTATTAACGTCGGCAACTGGACTATGGACAAATGTTCCATATTGGATATATATAACAAATTATCGCACACCAATATTATCAATAACTTTAAAAAGATCATAAAATGGCAATACAATTAAGTGATAACATAAACATAAACGCAGCCAAACCAGATGGTGCGAGATATTTTAATAGAGCTAATAGACCTTACGAAAATGTTCAACAGGTTTTAAGTGAGCTTGCTCAATCTGTCTTACATGAAGGACTTACAGTCAATGTAATGGGAGTAGAGTATTGGTTTCCAGATGGAATTAACTTAGTGGTTAAAGCAGTTGGAAGTGTAGGCGTTATAGACGTCACCTATTATGAGTTAGCTAATATGATTGATGGCGGCGAATTAACAGCAGGTGCTCAATATCGTATTACTGATTATGCCACAGTGCATAATATGCTTGATTATGCTAATATGAACGTATTACTTGATTATGATAAGCCAGTGCCAGCACCGACGAATATTGTTGTTCTTCCAGATGCTGTAGGCTCTAATCCTATAACATATTATTGCGTTGCTTTTGGCTTATTTGATGAAGGTACTAAAATAGGGGGCGAAACATACGTATCCTTATTTTCAGAGGAATTCACATATACTGAGGGAGGCGAAACAACGTCAACTATGATTAGTTATGATTTTAGCAGTATTGATAATGTGGATTTCTCAAATATAGTGATATTAAGAGGTTTAGAATCTGGTGTATATACTGCCGAATTGAATGGCATAAGTGCTCAAGATTCGCTTCCTTATGATATGTTCAATCAATTCTTCACTACCGATATATCATATTACTATGAGTATCACGGCTATCCAGAAGACTTTATCAATATAGGTACTACTGAGGAACTTATCGTAACAGCTAATGATAATTATAATTTAGATAAATTTGCACGATCAGCAGAATATCCACAGGATATTATTTATTATGATTGGAATCCAAATAACTGGCTTTATGATCCTGCATTTTCAAATTACAGTGACTATAGAAATGGGTATGCTAAGAACCAAAACGTTGTTAGTGGATTTAAAGGTGTGATCAATTTTAGACACGATACGCTTAACGATAATTATATGGGTTATGATTTTAGAAATGTTAAATATCGTAGATGGTCTACAAACACTGATAGTTGGGTTAATAATATTCCATATGGCGTAGGTAAATATGTTATATATAATAATATACTTTATAAGTCAAAAGCTGACAATAATTTAAATTTTAATCCATCATCTAATGTTGAGACTAAATGGCTGATTGTTATGCCTATGAATACACATGGATTTTTTGTTGCTGAATTTGATTATATTAATGGTAACGGTGAATTTTCAGCTGGTGATAAATATATTGACGTTAAAACATTTGATGTTGACCCCACATCAGGATTTAATAATACATACGAGGAATCATGTCTGTCGAATCATTTTCAATCATATAAGGATGATTCTGATAATTGGTATGCATCAGGAAGTTTACTTACAAATAATGTATTTTTTCTAAATAGCTCAACACAAATCATTATGAATACTTTTGGCTTTGGCTTTTACAGTAATACAGTATACTCTAATTTTTCAAATAATAATTTTGATGATTTTTGTTCATATAACATATTCGCATATGAATTTATGTCATCAAAGGCTTCATCAAATTTTTATGGAAATATATTCAAGCTGTCAAACTATAATACATTCGGCGGAGATTTTGGAAATAATTTTATTGATGAAATCTTATATAATAATACTTTTGGTAGTGGTAATAATAACAACATAATTGGTTATGGCTTTACGAATAATACCACTGATAGTGGCTTTCAGAACAACATTATTGGTAGAGATTTTGGCTATAATTCTATAGGCGTAGGTTTTCATGGTAATAACATTAATAATAATTTTTATAGTAATACTATAAAAAATAATGTTGCTAACTGCGTTATAGGCGAGAGCATGTTAAATTGCGAATTTGATAATAATGTCTCTGAAATTGATTTAACTACACAGCCTGAATTAGCCTCTGAAATATATGATTCGAATTATAATCATAGAATATTTGTCGGAGTTAATAGTACTATTTTTGTTGAATGGATTGACGAATTCTATGATAAAAATATATCAACGATTTCAAATATATCAATGAATTGACGAATTCTATGATATTAGAATTACAAAATAATAATAAATAAAAAAAATATATATAATGGCATCATTTAGTTTAGTTTTTGATAATATAAGTAATGCTGACGCCTTAATAGGTGGATCATCGTCAGATATTAATGTTTGGAATACATTCCTTGACTTGCCTAATAATGGCACGCCTATTAATAACGTATCTGTCGATGTGAATACAGTAATATTAGCTGGCGGCGCAAATATTCATTTAAAGGATTCGCTATTTGCAAACAGATTAGCTCTGCTTTCTATTAGCGATACTAATTGTATTGTGAGTGCTGGAGACCAATGCTTTTATGGTTGTACGTCAGTTAATACTTTAAATCTACCCACATTAGCAACTGCTGGGGATCAATGTTTTTATGGCTGTAATTCCATAAATACGTTTGAATTGCCATTACTATTAACTGCTGGAAATAGTTGTTTTGGCGGATGCACAGCAGCTAATTCATTTAATCTATCCTCTTGTACTAATTTAGGAACTGATTTAGGTAATAATAATGTTTTTTATAATATTAGCGGTGGAAATATAAGCCTAACAATACCAGCAGCATTAATGACTATTAACGGCGGAAATCCTGATGGTGATATAAGTGATTTATATTCAAGAAATTATATAAACTATAATTTAGTTTATTATCCTTTAGAGTTGACATTTAATGATATAGCTAATGCCGATACCTTGATAGGCGGGTCGTCAACTGATGTGAGTTTTTGGAATGCATTTTTTGACTTACCTAATAATGGTACAGCGTTTACATCTGTAGAGGTTCTTGATAGTACCGTTAAATTATTCGGTGGAGCAAACATTCATTTAAAGGACGATATATTTAATTCGAATTTGACATTAATTTCTGTTAATGATATCTTAGGATGCATTGTATCAGCTGGATTTGGCTGTTTTAATGCCTGTACATCTGCAACGTCTTTTAATTTACCGTCTTTAGCCAATTCTGGCGCATATTTATTTTATAGCTGTACATCTGCAACGTCTTTTAATTTACCATCTTTGATATCTGTCGTTGATAGCTGTTTTAATAACTGTATAGCGGCAACATTTTTTAATTTATCATCATGTGTTAATTTAGGATCAACAGCAGATAGTAATTTTGTTTTTGCTAATAATATTGGCAATACAATTAGCTTGACAATCCCAATTGAATTGATGACTGTGAATGGCGGAAATCCTGATGGAGATATTCAATATTTACAAGCTAATAACACCGTTAATATAACTGAGGTTGTAACCACAACCACAACAACCACGACAACAACCACGTTGCCTCCGACAACCACAACTACGACAACCACCGTTAGTCCATTTCCTCATATAGTTAACTCAAGTACCGAATATGATAGAATAATCATACACTTTAATACGAACGTATATGAGTATATGACATTGGGTAGTATGATCATATTCATTAATGGTCAGCAATCAGTAAAGCGCATTCCACATGTATACGGGACTACAACTATCACAATAGACACCGATATAATATCATATGACGATAGCGTTTCTGTATATATTCCTCAATATGCTCTTGCTGATAGTAGCAATAACTCTGTTGCAGAGGGAAATTATGCTATAAACAATACAGTCCCGATGTCTACAACCTCGACAACAACCACGACAACAACCACGTTGCCACCTGTGCCGCCAAAGAGAAAGGTTCAGCCTAAATTGTTTGCTGATAGAGACCCTTTGAATACTGATAATGCTTTAACTTTTATATCTGTTGGACAAATGTGGCATAATAATATTACTGGTGATGAGTTCTACCATAAATTTGATGGGGAATGGGTTGCACTTGGTAGCGGAAGCGGCGGTGGTATTATTGAAATACTTTATGATGATCTTTATACTTTATACGATAATGGTGAATTTGTAGCTGGACAGCAATATTTATTAACTGATTATATGACGACATATACAAGACCTGTTACTAATGAAAATATTGAGTCAGGATTTGTAGAGCCATTATTGCTTACAGCAATCTCAAGTAGGGCTATAAATCCTATATGTTCAAGTATAATAAGGACTGATGATATTATATATTATCAAATACCCAATAACAGTATTGGATCAACAAAAGGGATTATATACAGGAGAATCGATACTGTGTATAATAATGACGTATATACTGATTGGAGAAATATCAAATACCGTAGATGGGCTGTTACCGTTCCTAATGCATGGAATGTAAATGATATACATAATTCAGGAGATTTGGTTTATAACAGTGCTGATAATAGTATTTATATATGTGCAAAAGATGGTGTTACAGGCGGAGATCCTAATAATGATTATGATAATTGGTTTAATACAGGCATTAAAAATGGCTCATATATTTCATCATCATCAACAAATTTCCCTATACAATATAATGGCAATATGTATAATTTGGCTGTTAACGCAGGTATATATCTTGATTTTTTGATGATGAATACCGAATCGAGTGTTGATATTCAGAATAATGTTATTATTTCTGGGTATGACGTATTGCCTAATATTGTTATTGATAGCGTATATGCTAAAGATATTAAAATTGTTAATAGTAGCGATATTACCATCGGCTATGAAAATTCAATGATATCTATTGACTCTAATAATGAACATATTGTAATCGGCTCTGGTAACCATAATATATCAATAGGTGCAGGCAATAACAATATTACTATAGGTTCTAATAATCATTCAGTCGCTATTACTAATTACAATAATGATATTACAATTGGAAATGACAATTGTACATTATTTATGGATGAATATAATAACAGTGTCACAATTGGCTCAAATTGTGACACTGTTATTATAAGCGTTGATAATAATAGTGTGCTTGTAAGCGGTGGCGTAATTGAAGTAAACATTGGATCATATAATAACGGCGTTCGCATGAGTAGTAATTGTTTCAGTGTATATATTCAAGGTGAAAATTCAAATATATTTATTGGCTCAAATACTGGTAATATATTTATGAGTACAGATAACAGCAACATTATATTTGGTACTAATTGTGCGTATATAACTTTTGATAGCAGTAACCGTAACATTACGTTCGGTGACAATGTTTTAAAATATAACGTTAATAATGCGTTCTTTAATAATTCTACATATTTTGTACCTGCACAGGTGATGACTAATAAGAGATATAAATTATATGGTAGTGTTAACGGTAACAATGCTTATATGTCATATATCGATAACTTTGACGACATTAATATTATAGACATTACAATTTAATTTGCAGATTAATTATAAAAAATTATGACAATACCATTTATAGCGACTTGGGACACTACTAAGGTTAGTGGCGGCGGAAGCGAATATAATCAAATAAAGCTGCCCTTAGTTAGCGGCGGAACTTATAATTTTGATATTAATTGGGGTGACGGCAATTCGGAAACTATTACTGCATGGGATCAATCTGGTACTATGCATAGTTACGAGACTCCTAATATTTACGAAATTAATATAGACGGCGTTATTAACGGCTGGTCGTTTGCAGATAATAATGATCGTCAGAAATTGCTTGATGTTATACAGTGGGGTGATTTATTAGTTAGCGATGGCGGAAATCAGTTTAACGGCTGTGGATACTTTACATGCAGTGCAACTGATACGTTAAATATATCTGGAATTACAAACATGTCGTACATGTTTGCCAATTGTTTTGAATTTACACATAATATCAGTAATTGGGATGTATCTAATGTTACAGATATGTCATACATGCTTCAATACTGTTGGCAATTTAACCACGATCTCAGTAATTGGGATGTTTCAAAGGTTACCAACATGTCAGGATTATTTAACGGCTGTGAAAGTTTTAATTCAAATATCAGTAATTGGACTGTATCTGGAGTCACCGATATGTCATATATGTTTGATGCGGCTAAAGCATTTAATCAGGATCTTAGCTCTTGGGATGTTTCGAATGTGACTACAATGTCATATATGTTTTTTAATGCTCAAATATTCAATCAGGATATTAGTTCTTGGAATATATCTGGTGTTACAAACATGGATAATTTAATATATCTTAATACAGTATTTTCAACTACTAATTATGATAAACTTTTAAATTCATGGTCATTACAAAGTGTTCAGCCAAACGTGCTTCTTGGCGTATATCAAACAACTTACACAGCGGTAGCAGCAAAAGAAATATTAACGTCTGCACCGAATAACTGGATAATAACTGACGGCGGATTATACTCTGCCGCAACTACAACCACTACGACAACTGTTATGCCTGCTGGGGAATTTATATCCACTTGGGTGACATCACGTGGCGATAATGCATCATCCAATAGTATTAAATTACCGTTAGTTAGCGGCGGTACTTATAGTTTCACTGTAATTTGGGGCGATGGCTCAAGCGATTATATTTCTGCTTGGGATCAAGCAGAAATTAATCATATATATGCATCAGGAGGCACTTATATAGTTGAAATAAATGGATTGATTAATGGGTGGAAATTTATTGGAGGCCATACAGATGAAGAAAAAATAGACAATATAAATCAGTGGGGTTGCTTACAGTTTGGAAATGGCGGCGGAATGGGCGGATGTGTAAATTTAAATTGTAGTGCCACAGATATCCCCAATTTAAGCGGTATCACAGATATGTCGAGTATGTTTTTTAATTGTTATTATTTGGTATTGGATGCGAGTAGCTGGGACGTTTCGAATGCTACTAATATGGCTGGTATGTTTTCTGGCTGCTATAATTTCAAATCGGATTTAAGCCAATGGCGTACTGGTAATGTCGTTGATATGAGAAGCATGTTTAGTGATTGTAGTAATTTTACTTCAGATTTAAGTCAATGGGACACTGCTAATGTTACCGATATGTCTGGGATGTTTTATCAGTGTACATCATTCACATCAAATCTAAGCCAATGGATTACTAGTGCTGTTATCGACATGAATAATATGTTTAATATGTGTACTTTATTTTCATCTGATTTGAGTCAATGGGACGTGTCTAATGTAACTCAAATGTATTTGATGTTTTACAGATGTACCAATTTCAACTCAAATCTCAGTGGATGGAATGTATCGAAGGTTATAGACATGGGCGAAATGTATAATTATGCAAAGTTAAGCATAGTAAATTATAGTAATATGCTTATTAGCTGGTCTATGAAATCTGTGCAATCTGATGTATCATTGGGAGCAAATGATACTCAATATCTACCATCGGCAGAATCAGCCAGAACATTTTTAATGAGTGCCCCTAATAATTGGATGATTTCAGATGCTGGGTTATTTTCAGGAACAATAACAAGTTTAGATTTAACATTTGATAATATAAGTAATGCTGATACGTTGATAGGCGGATCATCATCGGACGTTAGTCTTTGGAATACTTTATTTGATCTGCCTAATAATGGTACATCATTTACATCTGTTGCTGTTGATGGAAACACAGTTAGTTTAGATGGCGGTGTTAATATTCATTTAAGGGATTATTTATTCATAAATAACGTATCATTATTATCTATTGTTGCCGTTAATTGCGTTACAACAGCTGGAGATAGTTGTTTTCAGAATTGCACAGCAGCAACAAGCTTTAGTTTACCAGCCTTAACAACAGCTGGAGATAGTTGTTTTTATAATTGCACAGCAGCAACAAGCTTTAGTTTACCAGCCTTAACAACAGCTGGAAACGGTTGTTTTTATTTTTGTACAGCAGCAACAAGCTTTAGTTTACCAGCCTTAACAACTGTTGGAGATAGTTGTTTTCAGAATTGCACAGCAGCAACAAGCTTTAGTTTACCAGCCTTAATAACTGTTGGAGATTATTGTTTTTATTTATGCACAGCAGCAACAACATTTGATCTTAGTTCTTGTACTAATTTAGGTGGTACAACTGGGGACAATAATGTGTTTTATGGTATATCTACGAATTCAATTGATTTAACAATACCATCAGCCTTGTTGACTGTTAATAACGGTAATCCTGATGGTGATATTCAATACCTTCAAGCAAATAACACTGTTACAATAGTTCGAATGGTATTACAGAAGAAGATTCAGCCTAAAATATTTACTGAATATGACCCAACAGATGTAAATAATATGGCTTCTGGATTTTCTTTGGGTCAGGTTTGGCATAATACATTAACAAATAAAGAATTCATTCATGATAGTGATGGCGTATGGATATCGAATAATATAATTGTTGAGGATTCATTCAATGGTATTTATGTTTTATACCAAAATGAGTATGATGCATTAAATTTTCCTGTTGATGGTATCTTATATTTCGTCAGAGAAGTGCAATTAACATAATAAATAAAATACTATGACATTACAGAAGAAAATACAGCCTAAGTTATTCTCGGATAGAAATCCCACTGAAAATGATAATATAAGTACAGGATTTTCTTTGGGTCAGATTTGGCGCAACGTATTAACCAATGACGAATATATTCATTTTTCGGATGGTATTTGGTATTTAGCTAATTTGAAAACTAATAATACTTTCACAGGTGTTTACGTACTAACACTGGCAGATTATAACTTAATAACGCCTGATGCAAATATCTTATACATTTTAAAACAATAAATATGGCAAGTTTAGATTTAACATTTGATAATATAAGTAATGCTGATACATTAATAGGAGGATCATCATCAAGCATTACAATTTGGAACAGATTTTTCGACATATCTAATAATGGGTCGCCATTTACATCAGTTATTGTGAGTGGAAATACTGTTGGCTTATCAGGTGCTACAAATATTAATTTAAGAGACGGTTTATTCCAAGGTATTGCGTCAATATTGTCTGTGGAAGATAATGCACATTGCGTAACAACAGCTGGTAATAATTGTTTTGCTAATTGCGAATTCGTAGCATCCCTTAATTTTCCAGTATTAATATCTGCTGGCGATAGTTGTTTTATTAGCTGCATCGCATTAACGTCTATAAATTTTCCACTATTAGCAACAGCTGGTAATTATTGCTTCGGATTGTGTTCGCCAACCACTATTTACTTACCGTCTCTAATAATCGCAAGCCCTAATTGTTTCAATAGTTGTAGATTCACAACGAATTTTAATTTGCCTTTAACGACAACAGTTGGTTTCAACTGTTTTGAAGGTTGCGTATCTGTTGCATTATTAAATTTGTCGTCATGTTTAAATTTAGGCGAATCTGTTGATGATAACAGCGTATTTGCAAGCATAATCGGCAAGACATTCACATTATTGATACCAGTAGCATTGTCAACATGTAATGCAGGCTCGCCAGACGGCGATATCCAATATTTATTATCTAATGATAATGTGACTATTAATTACATATTACCACCAATGGTATTACAGAAGAAGATTCAGCCTAAAATATTCGCTGAATATAATCCAACAGATGTAAATAATATGGCTTCTGGATTTTCTTTGGGTCAGGTTTGGCGTAACACATTAACCAATAAAGAGTTTTTACATAGAACAGATGACGAATGGATTCCTTTGAGTTTTATTATTGATAATTCATTCGACGGAATTCAAGCAGCTTCAGATAGTATAACCATTCTCCCAACAAGTGAAAACCCTATCGGGGCATTCCTTGGTAATGAAAAGATAATAGCAGTATATTTTAACGGTGTAAAGATATATGATTGGAGCAGTATTATTGGTACAACTACAACAACCACGCTGCCGCCTGTTTAATATTTTAGAAACTAAAAGCTTACTATTTATACTTGATTACAATAACATTAAAGGGAATGATAGTATACAGTTAAATATAATGAATTTAAAACAGATTATAAAGGAAGTCATTAACGAAATTTATTACGAAGATGACTACGAAGCCATATCCGATGTATACGAGAAACTTGGCGAAATGATTTATAAACTTTTTTCAGACTTTTTGTATGAAAACAATCAGGATATGACAAAGAACGTATCGTGGCAGTTAATTCCATTCAATAGGCTGAAAAAAATCCTCGAAGACTTTATTCGTACTAAATTGGTCAGGGATGAAAAGGGAATTGACTATATTGAAGCGATTATGTATCGTAATATCCTAAAAATAATGGCATTCACTATGCTGCTCGGTCATCAGCAAGACGATCCAGAGGAACATTACGAGCAACATCTTGGTCAATTCGTCGATGAGTTTCTTGAATCTGATAAAAATAAGCCAGAGTACGCTTTTCTAAATAAGTTATATGAAGAAGACTATCTCGAAGATGATGAAAATAGACGAACAATATTGTATGAGGCTTTAAAAGATAGATTCATGGACTATTACGCCGAAGACCCTAAATCAGGTCAAGCATATATTAGCGATTTTGGCTTAAGACCATTGGAAGTTTTATTGAAAACATTATTAATGGAAAGAGAACCTGAGAAGAAGATCGTCACAATAGACAAAATGTTGAACGTAATACACCAACGATCAGATATAGCAGCATGGTTTATTGAAGGTGGTACAAAGGCTCTTTCAGATATTAGCGGCTACTATGGGGCTGAAAATGATAAAGACGACAGCGTTGTTTCTGGACAATATCGCATGCATGACTATCGTTAAATAATAATTATCGTATTTATAAAAAAATATTGATCATGAGCGTATTATTAGAAATTATAGATGGATGGAAAAACTTCATCTTTGAAAACAAGGAAGTCGAAATAGAGGCAAAACGTCGAATAACAATATGCGTTGATTGTGAATTTTTTACGAGTAGAAATACATGCGAAAAATGCGGATGTTATATGCCTTTTAAAACAAGAAGTCTTAAATCGAAATGTGCTCTGCCAGAGCCTTTAAAAAAATGGTAATGATAAATTCAAAGTCATGTAAAGGCTGAATCCAGAATTTATAAACGAACAGGATACGCCAGTTTCTGGCGAAACAATATTGCTCAGTTACTTAAACTGAGCAATATTGTTTGCAACCATATCGTAAAGATATTGTTTAATAAAAATACCCTTAATCTTTGGACTAGCTTTTTCAAATGTTGTAAATGGAACTTCCTCGCCGCCATCGGTGTAAAGAGAAACGGCAATGTCACTCCATTCAACATGACTTATCAATGACGACGTTTCGTCTGGCATATCGTAGTCACTGCTTCTATTGCTTTGATTGTCCATAAGACATTTGACATTTACGCCATTCATATATATCTGAAATGAAACAGGCTCTTTGGTAGGGTCAAATGTATAATTAATATCGCTAATGTATTCAAGATCAAAATTACAACTATCGTTATCATTTTTTTCTTTGATGTTCGAATCTATAACGTTTTCCTTAATCTTATTTCTATTTGATATAGAGTCGATTACGAATTGTTTTTGGAAATCTTCGCTTGCAAGCAATTGCGCTTTTTCGTCTTCGCTAACTTGCTTATCGTTATTAAGATAGTCGAAGTTTGATATTTCTTCGTTTATGGTTCTAATAATGTCTTTACTTATCATGATTATAATATTTTATATAAATACGCTTAAATTTTATTAATGATCTTATTTTCGAAATCTTCAATAGCATTATCAACATTTTCCATTGTATTGCTAACGTCTTCAATAGCATTATCAACATCATGTCCTATTTCATCTGTTTTACGCTCAATCTTTTCAGATAATTCTTCGATGATTTTATCAACGTCGTCAATAACATCGTCAACATCAACGCCAATTTCCTCTGTTTGGCGTTCAATCTTTTCAGATAATTCTTCGATCTTTTTTATAATACTATCAGTTCTAGCACCGCCTAATTTAGATGTATAGCCTAATACTGGTAAGGCGACTCCTTGAAAGAACACGGATACAATATATTGCATCCATCCGACCAGTCCGACTGGCTGCACGAAAAATAGTGGCACAATTACCAATAAAGATATAATCCAAAACATTGTCATAGAAGACAGTGAATCAGATAGTACCATTGCAAAGCTTTCCATCAAATTTTTATATTTTTCTATGAACTTAGACATAATGATTGGGTTTTATATAAATACTTAACACAATAATTAAGGTATAAGTATTTATATGAAAAGTAATTCAAATGATGTATGATATAATAATAATGGCGGCTATCAAGGATTTTGAGAAAATTGAATTCGTTTATAACAGTATTCTAAAAAACCTTCCGAAGGAGTATAATAAAATTTATTGCTTCACGCCTGTAGAATCATTCGGAAAAATAGAAGGCATTACATATATGCTTGATAGTGATGTTTTAAAGGTTGATATGTCTAGCGTCAACTTCAATCCTAGTTGGCCTTCGGTACTTGATAATTACGTATTTGCTTACATTGGTACTCGTAGAAATATCTCGTTAACAATACCGACAGCACTGATGACAGTAAACGGCGGACAACGTGATGGCGATATTGCAAGCTTATCAGTTTCACATAATTTAAATGTTATTTTAGTATAAAATATTTATAAATGGCAAAACTAACTACTAATCTCATAACAGGCATTGAGATGCTTCTAACGGGTTTCGATGTTAGCGGAAATACGGTCACCGAAACAGACCCCACAGTTCCAACATATGTTAAAGCCATAACGACTGGCGATATATCTAGCTGGAACTCAAAACAACAAGCTGGTAATTATTTAGTTCAAGGTGATGTTATTGCTACCGATGCTTTGGGTCGTAATAAATTGAAAATGTACATAACTGTTAATCCGTCAAACGTTGACATGAATGCATGTAACATTACTATACCAGCTCTAAAATACAATAAGAAGGTAGCATTTTCGCATTCAAGTGACGATAGTGACATCCTTGTTCATTCTTTATGGCAAGAATATTGCAACGGACATTGGATAGATGATATACTGTGGATTAATAGTCAACCATTTCATGAATTGACTCCAAGAACTACTGGTAGTTATGCTCCACGAATTTTACGAAGTACTGACGGATGCGGAAATGACATTAGATTTAGAATGACTTTAGCTTATCTGTCATATAATGGTGCTGGAACTAATTTATTAACATCAACGAATCTTGCTTCACCATACTCACAGAAAACAGACATTCAAAAAATGCTTGATTTTTTTGGCGACATATCTAATCATGGTCAAGGTATTCCCAATGGCGGTAAACTTGGCGTTGATGGCGACTGGTATGACTCATTAACTGGAACAGAAAATAACTTTAATACAAATATGGGATTCAAGCCCGCCACAGTCTGTCAGGCTGACGGCGATATAAATTATTTGTATGCTGCGCAGATTATGGACGAGATTTATATGATGACAGATAATCTGGTAAAATATGACCCATTTAATGCCGCTGATAACGCTGCGGACATAGATAAATTATGTATCAACAGACGATCCATAGTAAGCATGATATCATTTACAGGTAATACAACAGACGTTCAAACAAGCTTAATTGCTGCTCATAATGCATGCGTAGCAGACCCTTCAAAAAGATATTGGTTAATTAGCGGCGGACATAATTGGTCAGCATCGGCAAATATGCATAATGACGCCGTAGGCTTTCTTAATTATATTCATGATCATTATGGCGCAGGCGGCGACGATTCCATTTGGTTTGCAGGTATGTCAGAAATCTACGAATATTTGTTTTTAAGAAAACTTATAAAGAATAATATTGTGAAAACAATTTCAGGCAATACAATAATGTTTGAGTTTGAAATCCCAGATCCTTATAATGTGTCGTGGAAGGAATTATCATTCCTTATATCTGGAATCGCAAATATGAATGACGTTATCACATTCAGCGTTGATGGGCCAGCATATGGCGTATCCAAGGCTATTAATGACTCGTCATTATTGGTGAATATTGATTACAATAAAAACAGTAAAGCATTAGCTGAAAAGTATTTGGCTTTAGCTATTGCATCCCCAACAAGTGAGAGAGTTGCTGATGCATATTATTTTATAAATAGACTCAACCCAAATATCAACTCGGTGTTAAGAAGTAAATTATCAACATATGCAATAGCACCAACATTAAACTCAATCGTTATCAATAATAATGACACCTCAACCGCAAATAGATTGGTAACAATATCTTTAAGTTATACTGGCTACATGTCCGAATATATGGTATCTGAAACATCAACATTTTCAGGTGCTACTTGGAATGTGTTAACAACAACATCATTTCCATATACTTTCGCAACAAGTATCATTGAGACAAAAACGATATATGTGAAAATTAGAAATGCTTATGGCGTGTCAGCAACTATGGTCGATTCAATTAGTTATCTTGGCTTAGTGTTATCATTTAATTCAGTTATTATTAATTCTGGCGCAGGTACTACACAAACTGCTGAGGTGGTTGTGTCTACGACATATAGTAATAGTACGCCGACATACTATAGAATTGGCGAAACACCCGATCTATCAACAAATCTTTGGATTACATGGACTGGATCGCAAATATCCTATAACTTAACAGCATTGGGAACACGAACCGTATACGTTCAATTACAGGATAATATCACAACAACAAATACCCTTAGTGACTCGATTCTATATTCGCCAATTGATCTTAAATCGGTTATAATTAATAGTGGCTCAACATCAACCCCCGATCAAATAGTACACATTGCATTTAATTACTTAGGATATCCTACTGATTATATGCTATCGGAAAATGCTGACTTTTCGGGTGCTACATGGACTCAGTGGATAGGAGGCTCAGGATCAACCGTCACGTTTACTCTTAGTTTGAATAACGGTGTAAAAACGGTATATGGAAAAATGCGAGACATTAATAGTTATGAGAGTGTTGTTGTTAATGATACAATATCATTAGCGATTGCATCTGCAAAAAGAATGAAAGCAAGTTTAACAACGTATAGTGGAACATCGCCATTTGTCAGTTTAGTATCAAATGGCGAAACTTGGAATCAAGGAAAACCATCAGTTACTTCAAAAGCATTGAAGGATACAAATGGTAATGCATACTGTAGTGTTATAGCATCATACACTGGCATAATATCAGCATCTTTACCAATTCCTATGACTGGCACAGTTTATGACGCCGTGTTGTCAGGTGGGCTTGTATGGTACACAGGATCGCCAGTGGTTTACACTATACCGTTTATTATTACATTCACAGGTTTGGTTGTTGGTAAAATAATAAGAGTTAAAGTATTTGGCACTGATAACAGATCAACCGAGCAACATGGTGCAGTGACTATATCTGGCATTGGTTCTGAAACGCAGGCAATAAATCCTAAATATAATGTATCGAATATAAACATATTTGAAAACGTTGTAGTGCCAAGCAACGGTAGTATTACACTTAGTTTAGTTGGCGTTACGCCTGATACTAAAACTTGCATTCAGATTGTTGAATTTGAAGAAGTGGGTTAAAACACTTGCAAGATACTGATATTAATAGTATCTTGCAAGCCTAAAAAATATATGATATGAATGAACAATTAAAAATTGGCGACGTGGTTGATTTAAAATCAGGAGGCCCACGAATGACATTAGGTACTTTCCAGAGCAATGGAAAATGGCTTGCGCAGTGGTTTACTGGTGAAGAACTGAGACATGGCGAATTCCGTACTGAGCAAATCGAATTGTCAAAAGACGAATAATCAATGATTTCGTTTCACAATTCATGAAATAATTTACAGAATTTCATGAATTGTGAAACTTTTTCAAAATATTTTGTATTTATATTTGCAAGTTACAAATTAATGATTACCTTTGTACCGAAATAAAATTTTAAGAAATATACAATGAGAACAATTTTTAACATAGTACCGCAGCATCAACCACAACCCTTGAAGTATCTTCAATCGAATGGCTGAACTATGTAAAAAATAAACATACATAATGATCCCCTTTAATTGAAAGATTAAAGGGGATTTTTTTTATCTAGGCGTAGCCCTGTAGTTGGTAGCAGTCCTGATTTGGGATCAGGCGTGGTAACACCTCGTGAGTTCGACCCTCACCGCTTAGACAAAATTTATCTGGGAGTTATGCAGAGGCAATACAACGGTATTTTGGAAATATCGGCTCGTGAGTTCGATTCTCACCTCTCAGACCACTGATTATCAGTTCTTTGAATAATTTATAGAGTAGTATATCAATTGGCAGATTACCGCATTCGGGATGCGGAGGCTCTGGATTCGAGTTCCAGTTACTCTACTGATTAGATGGTGTCTATAGTGCAATTGGTAGCATGACAGATTGTGGTTCTGTTGATGACAGGTTCGAACCCTGCTAGACACACTAAATGCGAATTGCATTTTATTAAAATGGTGATTGTAGCTTAAACGGATAAAGCGCATGCCTGTGAAGCATGTATATGCGAGATCGTACCTCGTCTTTCACCCTAATTTTAAATTAAAGATCATGTATTACGTTGTACAGAAGAATGTTTTTAGGGAAGAAAATTACGATAATTTGATTATCGCTTTGAATCGGTTGGAGTTGCCATATGAGATCGTTGATGTATTACCTTTTGTAGACACCTTCGAATTCAAGACAACCAGAAAGGATGTTTTTCCTTTCGGAGCTGTTAAAATGTCAAGAATTGCCAAAGAATTGGACTGGAATCCAGGCTCTCAATTATGTGACAATCATGACTATAACGTATATAGTAAGTATTATAAAGAAAACTTGCTGAACTACGATTCAAGGATTATCAGGTTTGGCGATGATTTCTTTCAAACAGAAAGGTTCTTTGCACGTCCGACATTGGATACTAAAGTGTTTACTGGTCATGTGTTTGACATGGGCGAATGGATTAAGTTCAGAGACGAATCCATTGTCAATGGACATAGCACTTTACTGAACACAGATACTGAAATTCAGATTTCTTCTGTAAAAAATATACAGAAAGAAATAAGGTTTTGGATTGTGAAAGGCGAAATCGCCACAGCAAGTCAGTATTCTCTGGGTGGAAGATTCTGTGTGAATGAAAACGTCGATCAGTCGGCATATGACTTCGTAAACAGAATGATTAAGATATTCGAATTGAATGATACCTTTATTATAGATGCATGCCTTGTTAAAGGCGAATACAAAATAGTTGAATGCGGTTGCACAAACAGTGCTGGCTTCTATCGAGCAGATATGCAAAAGCTGCTTATGAAATTGGAAGACGCTTTCAATTAATATAAATTGCCTTATGGTGTAATTGGCAACACACCTGATTCTGATTCAGTTGAGTGAAGGTTCGAGTCCTTCTAAGGCATCCAACTATATTGCCCTGTTATGTAATGGCTAGCATACGACACTTTGACTGTCGGAGTTACGGTTCGAATCCGTACAGGGCAACAAAATTTAACGATATATTAGCGTTATTTAGAATCATTTTTTTTACATAATGTGCATATTTTTACTATTTATAGGTAAAATATACCATGAAAATATTATTTATATTAAAAGAAAGATTTTATAATAATTCGTTAATCAAGTCATATGGACTAATGAATTCATCAACGCATGTTTCGAAGTATTTAGACTCTATTGGACTTTGCACAAAAGTAGTGAGAGTTGTTGATGGAAATTCAATTGATAAAGAGGTTCATGAATACAAACCAGATGTCGTCATTATTGAGGCTTTATGGGTAAGCGGCGAAAAACTAAAAGAACTTATTGAGATAAAGAGATATTCCCATATCAGATGGATTGTAAGAGTTCACAGCGATATTGGCTTCTTGGCTGCTGAGACTTTGGCATTGAAATATATTAATGATTACATTAGCCTCAATAAGCATAATTTGGTCATAGCACCAAACAATAAGGAATTTAATGAGTATCTTACGAATGCTATGAATTTTAAATTCAAATATCTTCCCAATATTATTAATGTTAAATCATCAGATCATTCTTTAGTAAAGCATCCGCACTCAATAGATATTGGATGTTTTGGTGCATTAAGAATACTGAAAAATCATGTATTTCAAGCTATGTGTGCAATGAGCGCAGCGGATATATTAAATAAGACATTGCGCTTTCACATTACTGTAGATGCGAACGCCGATAAAGCAAATCTAAATCCAGTATTAAAGAATTTGGAGGAATTATTTAAACGTAGTTCTCATGAATTGATCTGTCATCCTTGGATGGAGAATGACGAGTTTCAGGGTCTGGTTAGAAAAATGGACATAGGCTTACAGCTTTCATATACCGAAAGCTTCAACATTGTCGCAGCAGATTTTGTTAATAATGATATTCCAATTATCGTATCAGATGCCATTGATTGGATGCCAGATATATTTAAAACATCTACAATTGATTACGAAGAAGCGACTAATAAAATAGTTTCAATCTATAAATCCAGAACTTTGGGTCATAAAAAGAATGTTGCTTTTGATAGTTTGGTAAAATATAATCGTAAGGCTCAACAAGAATGGCTAGATTTCATTATCTAAAGTCAAGTGCTTATTATGAAATTAAAAGTATTTATTTTAAAATAATATCATGACAGTAACGAATAGTAAACAGAGACTTTTTGAAATGATGTCCAGATTGGATGGCAATTTCAATTCAAGTCTAAACGAAAATGACGATAAGCTTGTTGATAGAGAGTTAATAGAAAACAAACGAACCGAAAAGAAGAAGGTTATCAATGAAAACAAGCTTTTCGAAATGAATAATAAGTTGAATGAGTTGGGTCAAAACGATCCTTGGGATGCTGAGGTTGATGCAGCATCACGTAGAGCTGAAATTAAAGCTTATTATGGTGGTAATCATACTCAGGGTGATGACGATGATGATTACGATGTAAAACCTCGTAGAGCTAGATTTTATTCTGATGATGAAGATGAAATGGACGAAAATAAGCTGACTGAATATCCTTCCGAGAAACCCACACATGGTCAAGACCCTAATTGGAGTATTGACCCAAAAAATCCTTCGGGATGTCTACCTAATCTTCCTATGGATGAGGGCGATATGAATGAGGCTATTAACGTTGGTGACGTTTTACAATATTTAGATGACGGCACATTTTGGAAAATAATTGATATAACCAACGGAATAGCAACAGCTTTTGACGGATTTAAAACAAAAGGAAAAATTGAGGCGAACAAATTAGTTGCCAATAATAATCTAAAAATATCTAAAGATGTTGACGGTAGGTTATTTAAAAGCTTAGTAGCGAAAGCAAAAGAGCATATTAAGAATAATGGCACAGATGAGGATGATTATATTAATAGCGGCTACCCAATGGACGAAAATGAGCTGAACTAATAAAATAGTGAATTATTTTAAACTTTTTTGATTTTTTTACTATTTATATTTGCAGGTATCAAAAATTGTATTACCTTTGTACCGAAATTAATATTTAAGAATAGAAACAATGAGAAATTTACTTAACATAGAATTATTGGCAGTGGATCAGGTCAACCTCCTATTATGGGCGGATGAAGATAGATTATGCCATGCTGGTTAAGTAGAGTTTAAGAATATTTTAAACTAAACCCCCAGCATACGTGTTGGGGGTTTTTTGTTTATGTACGTTATTTGACATGTTGGGTTATAAAATTAAAATTGGTCTATTGGGGTATGGGTTATCCTTTGTGGTTGTCAGCCATGAGAAGCGAGTTCAAGTCTCGCATAGACCGCACTAAGCATTATGAGAGTACTTGCCACTAGGGTAAGCCAACCTAAATTGCTTTTTCATACCTTCGTAGGGGAGTGGTCGTCCCTGTCGCACTGTCTATGCGAAGATCGCCAGTTCAAATCTGGTCGGGGGTGCTGGTTTCATAATAAATGAAACATTTAATGCTCGGTTCATCTAACTGGTTAGGATAGGTGACCTTCAATCATCCAATACGGATTCAAGTTCCGTACCGAGTACTTTTTTCATGCTCCTATCGTCTAGTTGGTTCAAGGCGTCTGTTTTACAAGCAGAATATCGGTGGTTCGAATCCATCTGGGAGCACAAATTTATGGCTTAGTAGACCAACGGCAGAGTCATCAGACTTAAACCCTGTACAGTGTGGGTTCGAATCCCACCTAAGCTACAAATATGGCTCAGTATCCCAATTGGCAGAGGAAGTTGACTCAAAAACAACTAGTTGTCGGTTCGAATCCGACTTGAGCTACAATATAATATGGATCGGTAGACCAACGGCAGAGTCACTTGTTTTAGAAGCAAGCCAGTGAGGGTTCGAATCCCTCTCGATCTACAATATTTATGGGGAATTGATGGAATGGTAGACATCCTAGTTTTAGAAACTAGTGCGAAATAATAGTAGCGTGTGAGTTCGAGTCTCACATTCCTCACGCAATATTCAATGGGAACGCATGTGTTAACATCGTGGCGTCCGTCACGTAGATGGGAAACAGAACAGGGAGCATGCCTAGAATCTCGTTTAGGGTTGGAGATTTACTTTAATAATTATGGGGCAGTAGCTCAATTGGCTAGAGCACTACACTTGCAATGTAGAGGTTGTGGAATCGTCCTCCATCTGCTCCACTGATAATCAGGAGATTATCTATTTTACACGTCTATGTCCGAGTGGCTTAAGGAACTGGTCTCCAAAACCAGCGTGGGTGACACCATATCCAAGGTTCGAATCCTTGTTGGCGTGCCAGAGAATAAATGTTGCGAATCTTGTAACATTTATTCTTTTTTTTCGTATAATTTGTAAAAATAACAATATGAGAGTTAAGATTGGCGATAAAATTGTGGATACAGAAGACGAGCCTATCATGCTTATTTTCGAAGACGATGCTGAAAGAAAAATGGTTGCGAATACAATTGGCGACATGATTTCAGGCTGTAAACGTTATTGCATGTATCCAAAAGATACCGATATTGATACTATTAATTTTTTCATGATATGTTAATTATTTCAAAGAAAAAGGACTATTACGATGGCGTTGTTCAAACAACAGGCATTGATAAGACAATTGTTTATAATAGAAAGCAAAATGATATCAGAGATTCATTCGATGATTATAAAAAGCTTCCAGCGGACTTAATTAAGTTGGTTGAAAATCTCACAGCCTTTCATTTGGATACTAAGAAGACTAATTTGGAATTAAAGGGGATTTACATAATCGCTTTTTGCGGACAAATGTATGTCGCATGGGAAATGATTGACAGAAAACCATTCAATGATTATGATCCGAAATCAATTATAACGTATGATTTAAAAGGCATGCAAGAAATTGTTATCGATAAAACATGGCGTGATGCTGTTGGCATTGTAGACGCTTATAGAAACCTTGTTAATTACGACCCTATGAAGCTTCACAGATTATATAATAGTCCTGTTTTCGCCATCGATACGGCATTTGTAAGGTATGGCGCACGTGACTCCAACTTCATACTCAACCCAACGTTGAAAACGTATAAATTCTTCAAGCTTTTTGATTCATTTCAGGCTTTGCAAGAAATTCAAATGTTTATTTCTGGTGTGTTGGGAACTGGCGAGAATAAGATGATAGAAGTAGCTGATAAATATAAAATAGAAAGTCATGGATTCGACAAAACATCCTTCCGAAAAGAAAAAAAGTGAGCCTGAAAACTGCTGCGGCAAAACTGCCAATGTCATTGAGCAGAGAAAGAAAAGTAAAGTAAAAAAGAAATGAGATTATTAATATTACTTTTTTACTTACCAATATTATCCTTTTCGCAGACCACTGTGATCGGTCATGTTTCAGCAACTGTAATTGAGTCTGTGTTTGTCAAGAATGTGTATAATTCTGGGTATACGGCAATAGATAAGAGTATCGACTCAACAACCGTTACATCTGCAATCATAACTACAACGCAGTTCAATCCGAATATTTTTACGATTACAATTCCAACAACAAGTAAAATTGTTAAGAATACTAATGGCAAGGATTCAATGAGTGTTTTCAATTTTAAAACCGTTGGGTTTAAAATTGACACAATTACAATAAATGGGATAGTAGCACCAATGCCAAAGCAATCTTCTGGCAATTATATATCGACTACGCCCATACCAATCATAGTAAATTATAATTGAAAAAGGGAAGCTTTATTAGCCTCCCTTTTTCTTGTTTAGTATTTGGTTGAGTATGTGGCATACATTTTGAAGTCATTTTTCGTTAAAGCAGAGTCTCCGCCATCACGACCAGACATCTTGTCAGCCAATTTTTTTGCCAATTTAGCATTGTATATCAAAACATTTACCATTTGCGGATTAAACTCATATTTATCAATGTTATTTAAATATTCGTCGTCAGCTGGGTTATACATTAAGGTAATACTGGCATTTTTTTCTTGTGAGAAGAATGTAAATGCAAATATGTCCCCATTATTAGCACCTCTTAACTCGACTTTAGCAAATCTAAATGGAACTGGAGCACTTTGACCAGATGATCTATCCATAATCATAAGCTGAACATCAATGTTATTAAGATACTTCTTAAATAAGCTATCGAGAACATCTTGTCTTATCTTTCTAGTTCGTGAATCGGTTCTATCCGCCTTAAATGCTTTAGCTCCCATTTCGGGCCCGATTTCATCAATAGCCAAATCCGCTTTAAATGACTTATTATCAGCATTTTTATCATAAACATCGCCATCATTGAACGATTTAATGCCGTCACGTGGACGAACGTCTTGATCTTCATCCATATCATTTTCGTCATCAACAGTATATTTTCCAATATCCTCAACTCCAACTCCTTCAATTGAATCGTCAGTAGTTCCGTCATTAAGATCGGCTTCATCCATTTCGCCTTCATCTGACATTCCATCATCGCCAAAGAAATTTTCTCTACTCTCAACAAAGTCACCCCAAGAGGTCGCTAGAAATTGTTTGTTCTTTGTATCGTAAACAATTGTTTTTGTATATGTATCACCCATATTAACATATATGCCAATTGCATCCCTGAAATAATTGTCAACGAATTCATTTTCATCTGTAATAGATTCCACACCATATCCTTCAAGATATTTATTAGCCGCATCCATAGCATTTTCAGCGGCTGCGTGTGATAAATGTTGTGTATTAAGTTTCTCAGCATATTTTTCGATCATATCGCCATTTTCATCGGCTTCATTTGCGTTGAAGTTTTGATCCATTCTACCCATGACTTCAAATAGTCTGTTTTTACTAGTTTTTTTCATATTGTTTTAATTAAATCCTACTATGCAGGTATTATTTTTAAAATCGAATTGTAAGTCAGCAGCATATAATGTTCCGCCATTTTGTAATGTCGCTCCGCCGATAACATACTTCCATTTATATTCGTTAATGTTTTTCTTTGTGCTTGAAATAAGCTCGTCACTATTCTTATCACGTAATTCGAGATCAAAAGTACCTGTCAAGCCATTTATAACAATTTTCATAAGTCCAATACCCTCTTCGTCAGGATTAAAGCCAACACCCCAGCTAAGTACAATACTACTATCATTAATATCTGACTCATACTCGGATGATATGTTATCATAATTAAAAAAATGTGACTGAGCAATTGGTTGTGTGAAGGCGAATTGTCCGTTTGTGAATGAGTAATTCTCATTGATTGACTTTATTTCGTCGTCGATTATTTTGTTAATATTCATAATGTCAATATTTTTATAATAAATACTTACACAAACTCTTTTCGTTTGTATTTATGTTAAAACAATTTAAAGCATATTTTTTTATTAAAAATACCTGATTTATATGAAAACATTACACGAATCGCCATTTGTATATTTATATGAAAACTCTGGCCATAAGGAAAAAACTGTTCGTAGCATTAATATAAATGCAAGTAAGGCACAAGCAATATACGTTCCAGTGCCACCACCAACAGTTAACGCCTTATTAATGACTTTTAATGATATATCAGGTACTTTTGTTACAGACCCATCATCTGTTGAAGAATGGAACATATTTTTTGATTTACCAGTAAATGGTAATCCGTTTACATCTGTCTCAATATCTTCAAATACCGTTAGTTTATTTGGCGGTAGTGACATAACTCTAAAAAATTACTTATTCGGCGATACTGATTTTGGAAACAATCTGTTGGAGTTCATTGATGATAGCGGAATCATTATTAATAGTGGTAATGGAGCATTTAGCGATACAGGCGAAATTGGTAATGGATGCCACAATATAACAAAAATATCAATGTCAGCATGCGTATCATTAGGTGATGAAACATTTGCTGATTGCTATTCATTAACAGATTTATCATTACCATTCGATAGTTATGTTACCTTGGGTTCAAATATTTTTCGTTCTTGTGGTATGGCATCATTAAGCTTTTCATCATTAACAATGGCTGGAGATAGCTGCTTCAATAGCTTGTCACTTTTAACTGAATTTAGTGCACCAATATTAATCGTTGCGGATATGAATTGTTTTTCTGGATGCGTTGCAATATCAGCAATATCATTGCCGTCATTAACAACGGCTGGAGACGGCTGTTTCAGTAATTGCGTATCGTTATCAATTCCTGATCTACCAATTGCAACAACTGCTGGAGTTAACTGCTTTTACAATTGTTCGACATTATCATCATTATCATTACCAGATTTAGTTACTGCTGGAGAAAGCTGTTTCAGTAATTGCGTATCGTTATCAACTGTCGATCTGCCATTATTAACAACTGCTGGAAATGGTTGCTTTTACGGTTGTCCATTATCATCATTATCATTACCAGATTTAGTTACTGCTGGAGAAAGCTGCTTTATGGGAATAAGATCATTTACTACCATGAATTTACCATCCTTATCATCGATAGGTACTACTTGTTTTCAAGATTGCGCATCTTTGTTAGCAGTTAATTTACCAGCATTAATCACAATGGGCGAAGGCTGTTTTAATGGATGCACATCTTTACTAACAGTAGACATGCCACAGTGTCAAACAGCTGGCGGCGGTTGCTTTAGTTATTGTACGTCGTTAACATCAGTAGACATGGCATCACTGATTTCAATGGGAAATTCATTTTTTTTAAACTGCATATCTTTAGTGACATTAAATCTTCCTTTATTATCGTCTGCCACGCAATCTTGTTTTGCGACCTGTACATCATTGGTAGACATCAGTTTACCATCATTAATATCAACTGGTAATTATTTCTTTAACGGCTGTACGTTATTAACAAACATCAGTTTACCGTCATGCGTTAGTTTAGGACTTACTTTATATAATGATTCAGTTTTCAATAATATTACAGGCAAAAAAATAACTTTAACAGTGCCAACAGCTTTAATGACTTGTAATAGTGGATCGCCTGATGGTGATATAGCTTATTTACAGGCTAATAACATAGTAACACTGATAACAGTTTAAATTAATTTGAAGAATTTAAACTTTTTTATAAAAAATCACTATTTATACTTGCAGATGTAATTTATTTGAATTACTTTTGCACCAGTTAAAAACAATTAAAAAATAGAAATGATGAATGCAACACTTAAATACGGAAAGACTACTAAATCTTATAAAAAATATAAGATGAAGAAGGACTGTGTGTAAGTGAACTATATATAATATATTCAAAAACCCAGTCTTAATTTAAGTCTGGGTTTTTTTATGTTAAAAAATTCGCTCCTATAGCTTAATGGTAAAGCCTTCGACCTTTAATCGAATGACCCCTGAATCAGTATCAGGTGGGAGCACAGAGTATAGTAAGTCGCTTCTATAGCTCAATGGTAGAGCTTGTAACTTTTAATTATAAGACCTCGGTTCGATTCCGAGTAGGAGCACAAAATTATTGCCTTCGTAGCTTAATCGGGAAAGCTGTACACTCTTAATGTAAGGAGCGTGAGTTCGATCCTCACCGAGGGCACAAATATGGGATGGATGGTAAGCAGGCGAAATCAGCGGATTGTAAACCCGTCGCTACCAGCTATTTAGGTTCGAATCCTAACCGTCCCACGTGAGAGACCGTTATAATTTCAAAGTCCACTTGGTATCGGAAGCGTAGAAATTAATTTGGGGATGTATGCAAATGGTTGAAGCAAGCGGTCTGTAAAACCGTGACGTAAGAGACGATGCTGGTTCGAATCCAGCCAGCCCCACTTGGTAGACTGTTATAATTTCATAGAACCCATTAAGTGTGGTATGCGTGGAAATTAAAAATGGCGGCAGACGGGTAATGGAAATCCTAGGGGCATGCAATCCTGAGTCACAGACTATGTTGGTTCGAATCCAACCGTCGCCACAATGAATTAAAAATTAATTAGATATGGAAACATTAGTAGAAATCATCAAAGGAAATCGTGCCGTTATGTCGCACGTATGCAATGCTAAAGCTTATTTTATCATTGAAACAATGAATAACAAGTATCAACTTGAAATGGACAGCACTGATGGTGATTGGAAGACAACACACATGCAGACTGAATACGCTGCTATCACATTAATGCGATGGATACGCCGAGGTATTGACGAAAAGGACGGAACATTTATATCACTATATGAATAAGTTACAATCAGCTTGGAAATAAGAATGGCGATTGAAGAAATTTAGTCGCCATTTTTTGTAACCTTTTTGGTTTCTTAACGTATAAGTATTAAAATTGGCTCGTTAGTTCAGCGGTTAGGGCGTCTGACTCTAAATCAGAAGGCATGGTTTCGAATACCATACGAGCCGCAAATAATTATAATATGAGAAAAATAACTGTTGAAAATGTGATGGCTGATGATCCTATGAAGGTACTCCAGCAATGGCGTAGCGTTAATGATAAGATCACCAGATTCATAAACGTGGCAAATCCAAGGGTTTATATGTTCATATTTGGCGAATCAGAAGGCATGCGACTATGGGAACATTTCGTAAACAATTGCGACAGACATGATTTCCAGAAATTTATGACATATTTAACATCAGAGCAATACAATGACCTGATGATCAATTTATATTATAATGACGGCATGTATTCATTGGTGCATTATAACGATTAATAAAAAAAGACTTGCATAATTGAATTATTTAGTTTATTTTTGCAGTCTATTAGTATTTAATATTAAAAAGTAAGATTATGACGTAGGTTAAATTAGTAACAGTAACAAGGAAAGACCTCAAAGCAGGTTATCAATTAGTACAGTCAGCACACGGCTTAGCTGAGTTTGCACATGTATATCCAACACATTTCAATGATTGGATGCGAGATTCAAAGTATCTCGTTTCATTGTCAGTCGATAATGAAGAAAACCTCAAAGAATTATTTAGTGAATTAACCAGTAATGGCGCAATCATTGTGGCATTTAACGAACCTGATATAAATGATCAGCTGACATCGATATGCTTTTATGGTACGCCAGAGATTAGGAAATTGACTGAACATTTAGATTTAGCATTAAAAAATTAACGTTATGAGAAAGATATAGATACGTCCTCCATAACGTCATAGGAAACTATGAATTTGCAATTCGCAAATTGCAAATCACATGCATGAATCATTTAGAATGACGACTGTATTAATTATAAATGAATAAATTTAAATAAAAAAACACATCATGGAAGCAGTAGCAAATAGTTCAAAAATAGTATCAAAGGATACACAGGCATTAGTAAACGGTATTTCAGAAGTTATCGCCGTAATCAATAGCAAAATCAAAACAACTGACTGGAAGCAGTCATCGTCATTAAGTGTTTACAACAATCCAAAGTTGTTCTCATTGGTAGCTGATTTAGGCACATGCGACAGAAAAAGATTGAAGAGAATTCTAAACAGATGCATGACTAACACAAGTCTTAGGAACATCAATTCAGTTATACATTTCTTATCAAAAACAGTATATAACGATCTAATTCCTACGGCTTATGTTCGTTTATCAGCCACAGAAACAGCTATACAGTTAGCTAGAAAAAAATACGTGGAATCTCGTAAGGCAACAGAAGCTTTACAGGCTAAATACAAGGTAGTTAAAGGGGATTACTACAAAATGAAAACAGCATTAGACTTAAAATAATATCGAAATTATTTTAAAAAATCGTTGCCGAATCGAAAAAGAACTGGTATATTTGCAGAATGTATCGGTTCTTTTTTTATGTTTGAAATTATGATAATTTAACATCAAAAAAACGTATTCGGTTCTATTTATAAAAGCAAAAATTAATTATATATGACACAAGAAAATGATTTAAGTCCTATTTCGCCAGACCTCATAAAGAAGGCGTCACTAGAATATTTCGGCGGAGATTCATTAGCAGCCGAAGTTTGGATGAACAAGTATTGTTTGAAAGACGACAATAGCTTTTACGAACTAACTCCAGACGATATGCATCGGAGAATCTCAGGAGAGATCGCAAGAATTGAAAACAACTATCCAAATCCAGTATCCGAGGAAGAAATCTTCCAATCCCTATCACATTTTAAAAGAATTGTTCCGCAAGGAGGCCCAATGAGTGGCATTGGCAATAACCTTCAAATCGTATCATTAAGTAATTGCTTTGTGATTGGCGATAAAGGTGTTTCAGATTCATATGGTGGTATCTTGAAAATTGATCAGGAGCAAATTCAATTAATGAAACGACGTGGTGGAGTTGGTCACGATCTATCACACATTAGACCATCAGGATCACCAGTAAAAAACAGCGCATTAACCTCAACAGGTATTGTGCCATTCATGAAACGTTATAGCAACTCAACAAAAGAGGTTGCACAAGATGGTAGACGTGGTGCTTTAATGCTTTCAATAGCCGTAAAACATCCAGACTCGGAAGCTTTCATCGACGCAAAATTGGAGAAAGGCGAAATATCTGGCGCAAACATTTCTGTTAAACTTGACGACGAGTTTATGAACAGCCGTTATCTTCCCAACGGAGAATTCGTTCAACAATATCCTATTAACAGTGAAAACCCATCAGTAACCAAAACTATTAACTCTAATAAGTTATGGGATAAGATTATACACAATGCTTGGAAATCAGCAGAACCTGGAATTTTGTTTTGGGATACAATCATAAAAGAATCTATTCCAGACTGTTATAAAGATTTTGGGTTTAAAACTGTATCAACAAATCCTTGCGGTGAAATTCCTTTATGTCCATATGATAGTTGTAGATTGCTTGCTTTAAATCTATTTGGCTATGTCATTAATCCTTTCATGCCAAACGCATCTTTCGATTGGGAGTTATTCAAGTCTGACGTTCGTTTGGGTATGAGATACATGGACGATATCATTGATCTTGAAATCGAAAAGATCGACGCAATATTATTGAAGATCGAAAATGACCCAGAGGATGCATTTATCAAAATGTATGAAAAGAATCTTTGGGAGCAGATAAAAGCAATGACGATCAAAGGTAGACGTACAGGCTTAGGCATCACAGCCGAAGGCGATATGCTTGCTTCCTTGGGCTTACGTTATGGAACTGATCTTGCTACTGACTTTGCCGAAGAAGTTCAAAAAACGCTTAAATTAGAGGCTTACAGAGCATCTGTTGAAATGGCTAAAGAACGTGGTGCATTTCCTATTTATGATGCTAAGCTTGAAGAAAATAATCCCTTCATTGCTAGAATTAAAGAAGAAGACCCACAGTTGTATGCTGATATGCAAAAATATGGTCGTAGAAATATTGCCTTATTAACAATTGCGCCAACAGGAACTGTAAGTTTAATGACGCAGACAACATCTGGTATTGAGCCTTGTTTTATGCCTGTGTACATGCGTCGCAGAAAAATCAATCCACAGGAAAAAAATGTTCGTGTAGACTTCACTGATTCGGAAGGCATTTGCTGGACAGAATACCCAATCTTTCATCATAAATTTGAATTGTGGCTACAATTAAATGGTTATGATGTTGACGCCGTTAAGTTGATGAAACCATCAGAGGTTGAGGAAATTACAAAATTAAGTCCTTATTATCTTGCTACTGCCAATGATGTTGATTGGGTGAAAAAGGTTGAAATGCAAGGCAGACTGCAAAAGCATGTCGATCATAGTATTTCCGTAACGGTTAATCTTAAAGCCGACGCAACGGAAGACCTTGTTTCAAAGGTATATGAGACTGGATGGAAATCAGGATGTAAAGGTATTACTGTTTACAGAGACGGCTGTCGTGACGGCGTTCTTGTATCAGTAACAGACATAAAGGAAAATGAGAAGATCAAAGCATTCCATGACACGCAAGCACCTAAACGTCCTAAACGTGTAAAAGCTGATATTATTAGATTCAATAATAATAGCGAAAAATGGATTGGCGTTGTAGGCTTAATCGATGGCAGACCCTATGAAATCTTCACAGGTAAGTTAGAGAACGGCTTAGCAACTATACCACCTTATGTTAAAGAAGGTATAATCATAAAAAATAAAATGGCTGATGGTACATCACGATACGATATTGAATACACTGATAATGCTGGTGTTGCTCATGTTGTTGAAGGCTTATCATATAAATTCAATCCAGAATTTTGGAACTACGCCAAACTTGTTTCAGGTATTTTGCGTCATGGTATGCCACTTGTCTATGTTAAGGAATTGGTTGAGTCGCTGAATCTTAATGACGAAAATTTGAATACATGGAAAAATGGCGTTGTTCGATGTATCAAAAGATATATTAAGGACGGCGTGAAAGGCAAAGGTACATGTCCTAATTGCGGTGGAGATCGCCTTGAATATATTGAAGGATGCCTTACTTGCAAGGATTGCGGAAATAGTAAATGTTCGTAAAAATAATTGCAAAAACGCTTGCAGATACGAAAATAAATAACTATATTTGCGAATAATAATTACAATGGGTCTGTCGATAATTATTGGCAGACCCATATTTAACTATAATCTATATGGGTAACATTAGTACATATGACTTAGAACAGTTAGAAGCCTTCGTAGGCGTGAAAAGGTGTAAAGTAATAGGAAAGCATCCTCATAGTGGAGAAAATGTTGATTGCGATAAACTTGTACAGATAGCAAAAGGCATATGTGGCTTAAGAGTTGTTAATGATAAACTTGAGGCATTTTATGTATTCAAACCAAAACAACTCAAATGTCTATAGTCATACGCAATCCATTTGATATTGTCCTCGATGGAGAGGGCGACGAACTATGGAGTGTTATGCACCAATATCATTTTCGTGATGGGGTGCTACAAGACCCTATGATTCGAATGTATTGCGGAAAGATTGACGATTATGGCGATCTTGAAATAGATAAAGTCTATGACGAACTGGATTGGTTAAAAGATTTTGAAATATGTGGTAGAATACCACAGGTTATGCATGACGATGGTTTAGTCTATGACGACCTTACTTACAAATTGAAAATAAAGATTGAAAATAAATAATAACAAAAATTAATAAATTGTATCTATGAAAACTGTAAAAATTTCCGAGGATTTTTATTTAAACTCTCAAGCTGTAAAGAAAGAACAGATTATCGTTCAACAAACTGCAACCAATCACATCTTCGTGGTTGACGTATCAGGTTCAATGAGCAGAGAACTGCCATTGATCAGAAAACAACTAAAGAATAAGCTTTCGACTGTCATGCGTGATGGCGATACTATTTCAATTGTCTGGTTTTCTGGTGGTAGCCAGAGTGGAATCCTAAAGGAAGAAGTTGAGGTAAAGTCCTTAAAAACATTATCTGAATTGAATGATGCCGTCGATAGATGGCTGCAACCTGTAGGCTGTACCGCTTTCCAAAGACCTTTAATTCTTACCAAGGAATTGATCGGAAGGATTAGAAAAAATCGTCCAAACAGTTCATTCTCAATGATCTTCCTAACTGATGGTTACAATAATGATTGTAGCTGGACTAGCGTTGTATCTGCGTTGAAAGACTTAACCGATGATATTTCAGCATCTACTTTCGTTGAATATGGCTTCTATGCCGATTCACAAAGAATACAAGAAATGGCGTCCATATTAGGTGGCGAAAGAATCAGCACATCTGATTTCGATGAATTTGAGCCAATCTTTGATAAGAAGATTTCATCTGGCGGCGGTTCAACTAAAAAAATTAGCGTTACAGTTGATACCAAAGAGCTTTTATTTGGCTTGGTGTACAGTTGCGACGCTGATGGTTCAATCATTCTATACAACGTTGTCGATGGCAAAGTTGCTGTAAATGAATCTGTTAACGAGATATTTTTCTTCTCGAAATTAGGTAATAACAATTTAAACGAATACCCGAAGGAACTTGACACAGTATTATATACTGCAATATATGTTCTAGCGGATAATCTTTTATATGACGAAGCCGAAAAAATCTTCACATTTCTTGGTGATGGATACTATTACAAGGAGCTGATGGATGCTTATGGAAAACAGAAGTTGAACAACTTCAAGATCTCAATGAAAGCATGTATTACCGACACAAGTTTCAGATTTCCACAAGGCAGGTCAACGATTAAACCTGTTGACGACAATGCTTATTGCTTGATGAATCTTATTTCTGATCTCGGTCAAATTAAAGATTGCTTACTATTCACAGGACACAAAGATTTTGTTTATAACAGAATTGGTGCAAAACGTGTGGCGGTTGGCAGTACATTAACCGAAGGTGAAAAAGAAAAACTAGCACACGCTAAGAATGTTGCAGAAATGGTTGAGATCAGTAAAGACCTTGAAAAAAACAAAGTCGATCTTACATTCACGACAACCGACCCAAATGCTGGGAGTCCTCTTACAAACCTTGTTTGGAACGAAGAAAGAGCCAATTTATCGATCTTAGTCAAATATGAAGGTGTTGTAACACTTCCAAAAAATGACTTCGGAATCGAAAGCGTAGCAAGCTTTAAATACAATACTTATACAGTTATCAAAGACGGTATTCTTAATGTAACAAAATTGCCTGTTTCGTACTCGAAAGAACTTGAAGAATTGTTGATTGCCAATGAAGTATCATACTACAATGATTATTTTGAAGGCGACCATATTATCAATGCAAATTCGACAGTCCATTACGAACCTCAATACATCGTTATCGACTTGGCGTCACTTCCAATCGTAAACAGAGGAATGGTTCGTTCGATTTCTGCTACCGATTTATCGAAACTTGAATGGGAATTGGTGAAATTACAAGGTGCAAAAAAGGTTTTTGATTCGTATAAGAAAGCAATGTTTCCAAAAACAAGCAAGTCTTATGCAGATATGATCAGTCCTGAATGCGCTGAATGGTTGAAAACAATCGGTATTACTGATTACAATGGCTATGCGCCAAAAACATCAGCAGTCCTTAGCGGCGACAACTACATGTCCGTAAATCTTATCACAAAGATTAAAGGCTTGTCGGCATTGCCAAAGGTTGAAGATGTTGTCAGCAAAATGGCAAAAGGCGGCGATCTAAAATTGGGTGAATTCGTTATGTCGTCAGCAGTTACTGACGTTCTAAATGAGTTAGCTCTTGATAAAGATAACTTACCAGCACTCGAAGAATTCTTCAACACGCAGTTCAATGAGATTAATACCCTCAAACGTAAGCTGTTGCAGTATATCGCACAGATTAAATTCTCACTTATCCTGTCAAGGAAATGGTTTACAGAGTTTAAGAATTTCGACGAAAACAAATTGTCCGTCAAATACGATGGACAAGCATTAGACTTTACTTTCGATCTTACCGAAAAGGAAGTGAAAATCTAAATAAATAAAATGCGGTGCTTCTATGAGGCATCGCATTATTTACTTTCACACAATTTTGATTACGGCTCAGATGAAATTGGAAAGCTAGTTATGATTGTCAAACCGTCTAAATGTGTTCTCACAGGATGCGGCGATTTTTAATAAAGCATATATAAAAAAAATAAGTAAAATCTTGTGGTGTAAAGACGAACCGCATAAATATATGACAAATACACAAAAATTTGTAAAGCGAGAATTAGAGATTCTTGCAGCAACAGTTCCAGATGCAGTTATAACACCTTTCGCAAAAGAAATACTTGCTTTATGTGAAGCATTTGGGAACTCAGGGCAGAGTGGAGGTTCTGCGCCATATACAGCAAGCGTGCTTGCGCAAGCAATTAAGAAACTTTTACTCCAAGAGCCAATTTGCGACGTAACTGGACATGAGAATGAATGGATTAACGTTAGCGAAGTTTCTAATGACATTGACTTATATCAGAATTGTAGATGTAGTGCTTTATTTAAAAATAGCAAGGAGAGCAAAGCGAATTATTTGGATGCCATTGTTTGGAAGGGGACGGAAGCATATGACACATTTACAGGTAGAGTTTATATCGACGATAAAGACTTCGAACTGATTGGGAGTAGCCATTATGTGAAATTTCCGTTTAAACCAAAAACATTTTATATCGATGTGGTTCGAGTTCCAATTACAAAAGAATTGGCTGAAAGTAGAGGCATGCACTATATTGAAGACGGGTTAAAAGAATGTTACTATACTATTTTAAAAAATCCCAAACAATTGGAAAAGGTTTTTAAATACTATGATAAAAGATGTATCGTCTAAATGCGCCCTCACAAGATAAGAAACATATGTATAAAAAAATAAGTAAAACCGACGAAATTAATGCTCGGCTACAACAAGAAGGAAAGGTATATTTATTGAATACTGATAAGGATTTACAAAAAATGATCGATATGAATCAGATTATGGATGAAGCTAGATACGAACATCAGGATTTTGTTCTTAACTTCTGTCCTACTTGTATTCAAATGACAAACCATTTGAGTGGAATATGTCAAAAATGTCGAATTAAATAATATCTCATTATCAGTCAGTTAGAATTATTACGAAGAATTTTTTCATTTTATATGGAAAAATGTTTGGTAGTTAAAAAAATTGTATTACTTTTGTGCCATGATCATCAAATGAGGCGACGAGATTTTATTTTAATACTTCTCAAACTTTTATGAAAATCATACTATTTATATTTTTAAAACATACAAAAAAAACGAAAATGAAAAGGAACATATCATCAGCAACCATATCGGGAATTACATCGGGATCAATATCTCGCAATAGTAATGGTATGTCAAGATGTAATTTCATTTTTACAGGTATTAATACAGGCATACAAAAAATAGATTGGGTTCTCTTAATGTGAGAATTTTAAAACCTTAAACAGGAAACCCGATCTACAGCAAATAGATCGGGTTTTTTCGTTGATAGCAGTAAGGCTATCGTTTCTTTGACATGTTGGAATTAAAATAAGCAAGGCTAGCTAAGTGGTCGAAAGTAGGTGATTGCAAACCATCTGGAAGAAATTCCCTCACTGGTTCAAATCCAGTGCCTTGCTCATATCATATTGATAATCATAGGGTTGTATCACCTCTGCCTGATAAGCAGTTGAAAGTGTAATGGTCACATGTGGGTTCAAGTCCCATCCTCCCTACAACAAAGAAAAAATAAAGTTGCTTAATTTTGTAACCTTTTCAAAGTTTCTTCGTATAATAGAAAAAGATTTATGAGTACAAAAATTAAATGATGATTTTTCGAACCATTGTAGTATTTATATTAAAATAGTATGATGAAAGATCAAATTATCGAATTACGAAAATTGGGAAATTCGTACAACGAAATAGTAAGTAAACTTGGTTGTACAAAGTCAAATGTCTCATATCATTGTGGCAAATTAGGAATTAATTTACATAATGATAATCCGAAAAAAATAAGTGAACAAATCGTAGAGTCAATAAGAAACGATAAAATTTCGTTGTCGTCTAAAGAGATTGCTTTAAAATATAATGTTAGCGTAAGTACAGTGAATAAATTTACAAAGATGAAGTCAAGGTCTTTAGATATAAAACCTGAAAGTAGCGTATGTTTAAATTGTGGTAAAGAAACACCGTATAGAAAAGAGAAACGATTTTGTAGCAATCAATGCGGTGCTCAATATATACACAAATTGGCTTATAAAGATTTTTTAGAAAATAACGAAAAATATTGTGTTGGAAATTACACAGCTAAAAATTTTAAGGACTTTATTGTAGCTGAGCAAAATGATAAATGCTTGATATGTGGAATGTCAGCAATTTGGGAAAACAAAATATTAGTTTTCGTTTTAGATCACATTGACGGTAATGCTTCAAATAACAAAAGAGAAAATTTAAGATTAATTTGTCCTAATTGCGATTCGCAAACAAGCACATTTAAATCGAAAACGAAGGTTTCAATGAGAAGAAATTATAATAAATAATATATGGAAGGTAGCATGCAGTGGTGCATAAGTGGCTTTGAACACCATGCCGATGTAAAAGTCGAGAGTTCGATTCTTTTACCTTCCGCTTAGAAGTAAGATTAGTCTGAGACAAAGTACACGTCATGGCAACCACGCCAGCTTCTACACGCATAGCTGATTGATTAACAGAGTCATTCAGTCTGGTACTTAGAAGTAGTGTTAGCAATTGTTCTGTTTATTTGCTAATGATATTTATTAATTGCCGTTTCCGAATTGCTTAAGATGCTGCCATTAAGATTCTGTTTGGGACAATTAGAAAGGATGTGTTGAACTACCCGATTATAAAAGGTCTCCTGAGATTTTATGAATCTTTGTAATAAGGTTCGTGGTCGTGAGTAAGAGGCTCACATCGGAAATAAAATATTTAAAATTGGGGAGGTAGCTCAGTTGGTAGTAGCGGTGGATTGAAGATCCACAGGTCGTCGGTTCAAGTCCGACTCTCCCCACGAAAAACAATGGTGCTTAGTATTGTTACTTCAATGGATGAAACAAAACACAATGCTGCAAAATTCCTTGTTTTTATTATCGCAGTGATGGTGTTTAATGGTTAGCATATAACCTTGCCAAGGTTGAGGTGGAAGTTCGAATCTTCTTCATTGCTCTTTTTTTATATTTATTATTTCGGTGATGAAATCTAAATATTTTTTTGATGTTCGCTCTTTGACATATTTTTGAGCAGATGTATCGATAACATAATAATCAATAGAATTATTGGCGCATGCTGTTATTTTTAAATTATCATTGATCTGGGTTTGACGTAATTTTCTCTCGCCAAAAACAGGTAAATTAAATTTAATCCCGATCACCTGCTCCACAAATTAAATTGCAGTAATCGCATAGTTGGTCGATTGCGCCAGCCTTCCAAGCTGGAAAGAGAAATCACGGCGAGGGTTCGAATCCCTCTTACTGCTCAATAAATTGTTAATAATGAAACTGAAAAACATATTGAAAGCCTTATGGGGTCAGTTACCAGCACAAAGAGCATTTAGGAATTTTTTTATCACTGGAAATGCTTTAGGCATGTTTAACATAAGAAGTCATCAGTGTGAAAATGGTACTCCAAAGGTTATGTACAATACCAGAGCCACAGCACAAAAAGCTGCTGATAGCATGGGTAAAAAAATGAATAAGCATTTCTCGGTTTATAAATGTATCTATTGTGATGGGTATCACTTAGGTAAGAATAGAGATAATAAATAGTGGTATAGCTCAGTTGGTAGAGCATGGGTATCATAAGCCCTGTGTCATAGGTTCGATTCCTATTGCCGCTACAAACTAATAAATATATAATGGTAGAAAGTAAGTTTAATTCACACGGAAAATTGAAAATGGATAATGATACAAAAATCAAGGCTGGCGATACTGTTGAATACAGCTATGCTGATAATAACCCAAACGATAGAACAAGAAAAATGATCGTAACGCTTAGAGGCACTTGGGATGGTGATAAGGTTTCATTCAACGATAAGAAAAATACCGTAGTTAAAACTACTCATTGGCTAACATTAATAGAAGAATAATATGCAAGAAAAAGAAGATGCTATTGAGGAAAGGGATGATAAGCTTTCATACGAGAATTATAATCATGTTGATGGCAAATTTCATAAAGTAAGACGTAAGAATACGCATCTTACGCCAAAGAAGAAAAAACGAAAGTAAAAATATATTGCGAGTTAGAGAAGTCAGGCCTATCTCACCAGTCTCATAAGCTGGAGTACCGTTTAAAAGTATCGTTGGTTCGAATCCAGCACTCGCTTCATTAAAAACACACTGCGGAATGGTGTAATTGGCAACACACGAGGCTCATAACCTTGAGACATTAAATGCTTGTATTGGTTCGAATCCAATTTCCGCTTCTATAATTATAATTGGTCGTGTGGCGCAATTGGTTAGCGCAATTGTCTTATACACAAAAGGTTGTGGGTTCAAGTCCCACCATGACCACAACAAATACATGCTTAGTTAGCCAAGTGGCAAGGCAGCAGACTGTTAATCTGCCGAAGAAATTCATCGTAGGTTCGATCCCTACACTAAGCGCAAATACTTTATATTTTTTGTTGCATATCTAATTTATTATCATTAAATTTGCAGCCTAAAACATTTAATATGATAGTAAAATATGTACATCATGACACTGAGGTAAGTGTGCAAGAAGAAATGCTTGGAAAACATCGTGAGCATTGCTTATGTTATCAGGGTTGTAAGTTCTTCAAACCTGAAACCAGAAAAGGAAATTGTGGCATTGCAAATGCCATTTATAAGAATTGCGTTCTTTACGGTGTTGTAACACCAGTTTGGGAATGTCCTAAATACGAGAAGGAAACTGTGTAATGGATGAATTAATACCAGCACCTGAACAGAATATGTTCAACATTGAAGTTTATTTGGACGACGGAAGGGTATTCGAATACAAAGTAGCGTCAGCCGAAAAAGTTCGAGAACATGCTCATGCCATTATCATGACAGGCTACAGGCATAATGATGGATTTTTATTTGAACATTATCCACCGCACAGAATCTTGAAGGTCAAGAGCAATAACATAAGCACTCAGTATAAAGACGTAACAAAAGGAACGTAATGGAATTACAAAAATTGATTTTAGCCGAGGACGTTTACGACGCCTTGGAAACAGGTAAGAATTGTACGATCAGAAAAGGTCGCAGAGACATTCAATTAGACAAGCTTTTATTTGAATCGCTTGACGAAAAAAGAACAACAGTCGTAAATGTCGTAATGACAATTCATTGTAAGCTACAGCATATTCCAGACGAGTTTGTATGGAACGACGGATTCACAGGACATGAAAACATGCTTACAGAAATGAAAAGGTTTTATCCTGACATTCAAATGGATACCGAATGTACTGTAATTATATTTGAATAATGAATTTCGAGACATTATTGGCAATAATTATAGCAATTCCATTTTCAATGATTTGTCTACGTTGCACATTGAAAAATTGTGAGAATCCTTCATATGAATCATGGAGAATTGAGAACGAATAAAAATATAAATGCTGGAACAACTCTGTACGTGAGCCAGCTACTATTGCAATAGTAACGTACACTCACGCCGATATCATATAATTGGTATTATGCTGGCTCTGTAACCCAGACATCGGGAATCGTCCTCTCGTATCGGCTCAATATGCATCCTTAGCTATAATTGGTAGAGCACCTGTTTAGTAAGCAGGGGGTTGTCGGTTCGAGTCCGTCAGGATGCTCAAACATTTAAATTAAAAACAATGGTAAATACATTAAAGGGTAAATTGATTAAAACTGTTATAAAGAGTGCTTGCAGAGCAAAATTTACTAAAGAGAAGGTGCAAGAGTATCTAAAGGGATATTTAGCATTTGAGACAACTGTAACAAATTATTCGCTTGATGTAGATTCAGCATATTTTGATATTGTCTATGTGGACAATCATCAAAATCATTTAATTAGTGTTAATATAAAAATCGTAAAATAAAAGTAATATGACAATTCAAGATCAGATCAACTTGGACTTGCACCAAGCAATGTTAAACAAAGACAAGGAACTTTTAACATTTTTAAGGGTTGTAGCCAGTGATTTTTACCTAAAAGGAAAGGTCATTGACGATGAAATGGCGAAGAAAGTTTTACGCACATTAAAGGAAGAAGCAACCATAATGAACAACCAATACGAAATTGACGTTATTGCTAAGTATTTGCCAGCATTATTAAGCGAAGCAGAGATCAAAGCACTCGTTATTGAGGCTATTAAAGCCAATGGCTTCGCTGGAATGAAAGACATGGGTAAAGTTATGGCTGAATTAAAAAAGTTGCCTACAGCCTCTCAAATTGACAATACTTATGCCAGTAAATTAACAAAGGAATTGCTAGCATAGTAAAATATGGAGGCGTATCACAACAATCTTCTAAATTGTTTTAGTGTAATTGGACTGATGTGGGTTCGACTCCCATCGCCTCTTCAAGAATAATAACTATTATGAATATAATTAAAGTAGAAAACGTAAAAGGCATTGAAAATCGTGCAAAGGGTATGACGGTATTGCACGATTATAAAATGGATGGTAGACATGTTCAGTCTGTTATAGTTGTTTTAAGCTATGATGATCTTAAAAGTATTAGCAATATAATCGAAAAATTGAGGGGATATAATGTTAGTTGTTTGGTCATGCCAGAAGCTTTACATTTTACTCCAGAAGAAAGAATATTGCTTGAACCTTTATTCAATAAAAGTTTTACTGTAAGTTATTATTAAACAATGGCTATGTAGCTCAACTGGATGGAGCACTTCGCTACGAACGAAGAGGTTGGGGGTTCGAATCCCTTCATGGTCACAAATGCATATATATGAAAAAGAACATAGTATTTTATAACGCCTATCATAAAGGTGACTTACATTACTCAAGACAATTTATGAAAGATATTCAAAAGAATCTCTCGACTAAATATGAGGGTTTCTTTTATTCTGATAAATATCCTGATGATAATATTTATTTTGACTTAGTTGATTTTAAACGACTTCCGTTTAAAAATATGCTTAATGAAAATTCTCAAGTTACTTATGACGAAAAAAATGTTTACATTAATACTTGGATAGGTCAAGGTGGGTACAAATATGTTGTTGAGTCTAAATGCTCTTTAAAGTCTTATCATAATATGTATAAGGACATTTATGTAACATTAGGCATACCTTTAAAGAGAATTGATGCATATATTCCAACGATTGATTATACAAAGCTTGACCAACAGCATACCGTAAATATTTTGAATTTTAACAGTCAGCAAAAACTCACCAACGTAAAGAAGAAGATACTTATATGTAATGGCGATGTATTATCATTTCAGTCTGAGAATTTTAAATTTGAATACATTGTAAACATACTTGCATTCATGAATCTCAATTGTACTTTTATATGTACCAGTAAATCTTTTCTACCCAAAACCGATAATGTTGTTTTCTGCGAGGATATCATAAAAAAAGACGGCTGTGATCTAAATGAAATTTCTTTTCTATCAACATTTTGCGATATAATCGTCGGCAGAGCTTCTGGGCCTTATGCATTCACGCATGTAAAGGAAAACATTGGGAATAAAGATATCGATTATATTTCATTATGTAAAAATATAGAAGAAGGTATTTGGTATCAGGGCAAAGCATCTAATAGCTGGTCTGACAAATATACCATAAATAATATTGTTGACATGATTAATTTGAAAATAAATGACTAAAAAAGTATTAATTTTTACAAGTGCTTGGGGCAGAAGACCTCTAATGACACGACAATGCATGCTGAGTGTTATGGCTCAGAGTTATAAAGATCTTGTCCATGCGGTTAACATTACTTTAGACGGCGACGCAACCACAAAAGATTATTCTCCGATGTATAACGATCTTGTTAAATTGGATAATAGATTTATCGTTAATACCAATCTGAATGGTCATACACATCATAATAATATGCTTGCGATAAAGTCCGTTCCAAATTTCATGGAGTATGATTATTTTTTGAAGATGGATAATGACGATATATACAAAACTCATTACGTTGAGAATATTGTAAATTTCTTTGAAGCAAATCCTGATGTAGATATTACATCGACAAAAATAACCGATCACTTAAATGGTTATGACCTTTATAAAGGCTCATGGGATAATTTTGGCGCAAATCCAGATGGAACAGATTATCATATGCCTATGACATTTGCATTTACACGTAAAGCATTGGAGTCTATTATCGGACTAACAAATATTTATGGCTTTGATGATATGATGTGGCGTGACGCATGGGCTAAAGATGGCTTGAAGCATAAGGCTGTTCATAATGAAAACGAAGTTATTTTCAATGTACATGGCGGAAATGTCTCAACAGGCAGTTGGTTAAAAAAGAAATGAATCATGATAAATGGAGATCGTAGTAAAATAAATTTATTCGTATGCGTTTATAGTACTGAGAATAAACGGAGACAGAATGAAATGGATAAATGTTTACGAATTAATAAAAGGAATCAATTTCTCAATGTTGTGCCAATTTATAATCAGGATAGACTAACATATAATGATTTCTTTAAAATCATAAATGAAGCGTCTGGAAATGATGACATTAACATAATAACAAATTCGGATATATATTTTGACTCTACTATTGAATTAGCTCAACATATGTTATATAAGGAATTATATGCATTAACTCGCTGGGATTTAAATGGTAATGACTTAACATTTTATAATCTTAGTTATAGTCAGGATAGCTGGATATTTAGAGGTAAAATTGAAGATATTAATGCACCTTATGAATTAGGAAAAATGGGATGCGATAATAAAATAGCTTTTGAATTTTTTAATAAAGGTTATAAAGTGCTAAACCCATCTAAAAGCATTATTACAACTCATTTACATGAATCAAATTTTAGAACATATGATTATTTTGATCAGTATGATGGGTGGACTCTGTGGATTGAGCCTCATTTTATTTTTGAAGAGCCTGTATTTAATAAATATATGAAATCCTAAATGAGAAAAGCACTAATAATCGGTATAACAGGACAGGACGGTTCATATCTCGCAGAATATTTATTGGAAATGGGATATGATGTTCACGGTATTGTAAGAAGAAATTCATTACCCAATTCGCAATCGTATCGTCTTGAGTCGATAGAAAAAGAAATTCATACCTATTATGGTGACCTATTAGATCAAACATCCTTAGATAGTACTCTTGCTGAGGTTAAACCTGATGAAATTTATAATCTGGGTGCTCAATCTCATGTTAGAATTAGTTATGATATTCCACAATACACATCACAGGTAAATGCCATAGGCGTTTTAAATCTACTTGAGTCGTATAAGAAAATATGTCCAGAAGCTAAATTATACCAAGCCAGCACTTCCGAAATGTTTGGATTGAATATTGACGATGATAATTTCCAGAGAGAAACAACGGTTTTGAATCCTGTTTCCCCTTATGGTATATCGAAAGTATTTGCTTATGGCATGGTAAGGCATTATAGACGAGCATATGATTTACATGCATGTAATGGCATTTTGTTTAATCATGAATCTCCAAGACGTGGTGACAACTTTGTTACAAGTAAAGTCGTTAAAAGTGCATGTATGATTAAATTAGGACGACAAGAAAAACTTGAATTAGGCAATATGGACTCATACAGGGATTGGGGGCATGCTAAGGATTACGTGAAAACAATGCATTTAATTATCAATCATGAAACAGCTGATGATTTTGTTGTTAGCACTATGGAAACTCGCTCAGTAAGAGATATGTGCGATATAGTTTTTAAATATTTGGATTTGAATTATATGGATTATGTTGTTCAAAATCCTAAATTTATGAGAGCAGAGGAATTACCATATTTAAGAGGTGATTCAACAAAAATGAGAAATACGTTCAATTGGAAGCCTACTTACACATTCGAAGAAATGATGTACGAAATGACTGCTCATTGGATGGATGTATTACAGGGAATTAAATCAAAAAGATAAGAGTTCGATATAATGCAGCGAGAATAAATACATCGAGGTTAAAGGGTATGAAACAGAGTTAGATCGAATTAAATGGAGTCAATTTACTGAACCATTGGAAGTTTGGAAGAGAAAAGAATTGTTAAAATTAGGACTAAAATTATAATAATTGACTTGTATTTGTTAATAATTATAAGTATTTTTGTAAAATGGATAGATGCCAGAGTCTGGTTTATCGGGACAACCTGCTAAGTTGTTGTACGGCGAAAGTCGTGCCGAGGGTTCGAATCCCTCTCTATCCGCATAAATGATTGGATATGAGAAAAGTGTCGTTTGCGTTAACAGCTTGTGGGAGACCTGATCTCTTAGAAAGAACTATGGATTCATTCATAACACATAACACATATCCAATCGAAAAATATTATATCACAGAAGACTCAACAATAATCGGATTGAATGATAAATTGATTGAGAAATATTCAGCCTTGAATATAGAGTGGATAATAAATGAAACCCGAATGGGTCAGATAAGATCAATCGATAATATGTATGCAAAAATAGATACTGAATACATATTTCATTGTGAAGATGATTGGCTATTCACTCAAGATGGCTTCATTGAGAAGAGTATTGATATACTCGATAATAATTCCAACATAATGATGGTGTGGCTTAGAGCACACAATGACACTAATGGACACCCTGTAACATACTTCAATGAAAAATTCGATATTGTTACACATAATTACTTAATAATGTGGCATGGTTTTTCATTTAATCCAGCATTGCGAAGATTAAGTGATTATAAACTTGTTGCGCCTTATGAGTCGATTGGACATGAATCTGATCTCTCAATAAAGTATAAAGAACTCGGATTTTCAACAGCAATACTAAAAGATAAGCATGTCGAGCATATTGGCTGGAATCGACACATGAATGATATAAATCAGTAAGCATGGAAAAAGTTGACGTAATTATAAACGTGTATGGCAAACCTTGGCAGACACTTTGCACATTAAAATCGCTTATGAAAGTAAGCGGCGAACATATCGATAAAATTTATATAATCGAGGAGAGACAACAACCATATGGCTCAAAAATTGAATTCATATATAAAGAATTTAATAATGTAATTAGATATATGCCAGACGTATATCGTTTCGTAACTGTTACAAATCATGGTAACATGTCTAATCCGAACGAACGATATATTTTCAGATACCAATATGGTATAGAAAATTCAGACAAAAAATATGTTTTTATCACGCACAACGATATACTATATGTCAATGATATTATTGGTAATATGCTTGAGAAAGATGATGGCCAAGCTGGCGTTGGGCTGATTGGACAATGTTGGAATTGCCCAGCGTTTATGGGTAATCTATGTGATGGAGATAGGCACGATAAATATAACCCAACATATGATGAAGTCATAAATCTGACAAAAATACACACACCAGCACGATATCTACAACACAATGAGTTGGTAGACCGAACTCACCCAATGCCATTACCTGAATGTAGACTTAATGAATTTGCATGCTTAGTCGATAGAAATATAACTATGGCACAATGCTACCCGAATGGTAATACGCCTTTGTTTGGAGCATATGATTTACTTGACTTGGGCGATGCTTGGTTTAGAAGCCTTATCCTTAAAGGATTCAAATTTAAAAATCATGACATTAATGTTGATGCCGTTCATGGTTATTTTTCTCAAATTCCATCCGAAATACGAGTATATATGGAGAAAATAACTGATAGCAGCGTAACTGAACGATCAAAAATGTTTGTAAGTGGCTACCCGACGCAACTTGATCATCAGAAATATAATGATTCAGAAGTATTTGCCGAAAATTATTTTAAAGAAAACTTTTAACACTTTTAACAATGGATGTATATTGCTTACCAGACAATTATTCACATAGATTGAATAATGCATACTTTGATGATACTTCATTCAAAGACGAATATCAAGATGACGTTTATGATGCTGCTGAGGCTACTCTGAAAGAAAATGATTTTAAATCAATCGTGGATATTGGTACAGGTAGCGGATTTAAGCTGATCAAGCATTTCGATAAATACGACACATTTGGAATTGATCTTGAGCCAACAGTTACTTTTTTAAGAAGACAGTACCCTGAAAAGAAATGGGGCGGACTGCATGAACTACCTGTGGATGGTCGATATGACGTTTTCATATGTTCAGATGTGATCGAACATATACCTGAGCCAAATGGATTTCTCGAAGAATTACTTAAATACGATTTTAAGAAAATAGTTTTCTCAACACCCGATAAATTGCATATGTATTCAGGCTTACAACTTGGAATGCCCTCAAACACAGCACATGTACGTGAATGGGATATGATCGAGTTTAATAAATACCTGAGTAAATATTTTGTGATCGAAAAGCATTTTAAATCCAATGAGGGATCAAATACGCAGATTGCTATTTGCAGTAAGAAAATAATTTAATAAATTTATAGAAAAATACTTGCATGATATTTAAAAAAGTTTTATTTTTGTATCGAATTTTAAACAGGGCATAGCCTAATCTATGCGTAAACTTTAATTTTTTTATATGAAAAACTTTTTATTTTCTTTCGTGCTATTAACCTTAGCACTTGTTTCTTGTCAGAAACAGTCTGACATCGTAACGCCGACTACAGGCAAAATGCATTATCCGACCATTAATTTGGTTCAGGGTTCTGAACTTGTAACAAAAAGTGCTGGCAACACTATTACTACACTCACTTATGAATTTTGGGTGAAAGCACCAAATGCTGGTGGAACAGGAACTACTGGATGGGTACTTGCAGAGGACGGATTATTTAAGGATGGAACTACTCCACAGAACAACAATGCTCCAACATGGGATGTTGCTTATCCTAACAATTGCACCACATGCTTTATTGACATTCCATTACATATGGAAACACGTATTGTTATCAAAGGTAAGGATGCGGATGGAATTAAATATTACGGTATTGGCACTTCACCTGTTGGCGGATGGACAACAGCTGAAATTGGTAATATGACGATTAATATGTATGAGATTGATTCTCGCCTAACAATCGATGTTAGCGATTTGATTAAGAATACAAACTTTAATTTCACATTAACATTTGCTGGCACTATTAAACCCATTGACTATAATAATATTGTTCAATCGACAGATTCATGGTTACTTGGCGTAGCATCTGGCGTTAGAAATTATAGAGGCGTACCATTAGTATCGACGACAGGAGTTTCAGTCTTGAAAAAAATTGAGATATTGGGTACAGGTATTAAAAATACAACACCTACCTATAAGATTAATGATGCTACAGCAACAATTGAGCAGGTTCAGAATGTATATGAATACTTCGGAAAAGGTAGTTCAGATTTTACAGCCACATATAGTGTTGTTAGACGTGATGGCGTTGTGTTTAAACCTACGACAGCCATTACAATGGCAAGTCCAAATCCGTCAACAAGTTTTAGTGGTACTAATTGGCTGCAAGCAGGATATGACTTTCATATAGCTTTCACGGCAAACCCACAAGACTTAGGTAAAGGCTGCTTTGTAGGTACACTTACGAGCAATAGCACTATCAACGGAACTGTTGGTCTATAAATGAAGACAATACTATTAGCATTCATTATGTTAATAGGAATCACAAGTCAAGCTCAGAAGCCCATCAACGTACTGTCGATGGGCTTCGGCAAAGACTTCATAAGTGGCGAAGCATTGATCAATGCAAACTTTATGATACATAATGCTTACGCCAGTTATTCGGTTTCTATTGAAAACTCTGTAAAGAGTTACGACGTGGGATGGACTTTCAATCAAAAATATTTGAAAGGTTTCTATTTAATTCCCACAATTGGCATTACAGCCGTAAATAAAACAAATGTTTCAAGATTTTGCATTGAGACAGTTCCAAATTCAAATGTTGATATTACAGTTGTTGACGGAGTGATCACAACCTCAATTATTAGTCAGCCAACAGGCACAACTGTGGGAGCAATTGACAAAGTAAATAGTAAGGTTGAAATGCACCCAAATATAGGATTGTTTATTGGATATCAGTTTGATGACACGCTTACACTTTTCATAAAGGCAACAAATAATTCATTTGGTGCTGGGATGGGTTTCATTATAAATTAAAATTACAAAATGCCATTAAAAATTGTAGATTCCTATAAAAGGAAATTTAAAGTGTATTGCGTGAATGATAAAATCATGTGCGATGTTTTGCAAATGATTTTATCGAGTGATGAAACATCTGGCATCATTCAACATGATCAACTCTATGGAGTAATATTCGATGATTCAAAATTCATATTACATGAATACACTGGACTCAATTATATTGATGGCAGAGAGGCATACGACGGCGATATCTTTAGAGATAAGCATCATGGCGATCTGTTTAGAATCTATCGTATAGAGGGCGGATTTGCCATTAGCGTAAATTCCTTTCCTTCTACATTCGTTGGTAGCAGTCCATTTCCATTAACGCCATTAGCTGATGCTCAAACAACTTCATGGTTTCATGGTAGTGCCGAGTATGTATCTAACATCCATGAATTTATTTTACCAGAATCATATTTTTAACTTGCAGTCAATATTATTTTTACGTATTTTTGTAAAAAAGTAATTTATGGATATTGATTTAAATGATACTTATTGGGATAGAGTGGTTGGCATTGTCACCGAACTTCGTGTTGATGCACGATGGATACTAAGACAGAACGGTAGCGAGAAACCATATGGCTCATTGCGAATAGTTTCGCACCCAGACCTTAAAGCAGGTTATCTACGTGCAGTCTTCACCTATGTTGAAGATGTTAGGCAAAAATCCAAAGGCGAGAAGATACAAACTATTGAAGACTATCAAATTGATAAGTCTGAGCTTGAAATATATTCCGTCGATGAAGCAATAAAAACAAAAAGCGTCACATATGAAGCTCCATATCAAGAGCTTAACAAAAAATTCGGCGTAAATATTTTCGAATAAATTTAATAAATAATAATTATGATTTCAAGAAGTAATAAAAAGGAACTGGACATTTTCGATAGTTTTAATACTGATCAGAATCTTCCAAAGCATGTGAAACGTAGAGAGTCAGAAACAAATGATGTTGTGTCATTTGAGGGCAGTAGCGTTGATGGTAATTGGCAAATAGCGTCGCCCACCACTGTTGAGAGTGATATGACGTATTGGGTTGATTATCGGAAATATATGTTCGGTCAGAACAATACCATTATCAATTGGGTGAAACTTAAAATAGCTCAATCAATGTTTAAAAACAAAATGGTTGCAAAGCCTGTTAAAACATTGAATATCAGGGAATTTTTCAGTGACATAAAGGATTCTGTTGAAACTATCGCAGCATCAAATGAAATTGCTGATCATTACGAAAAGGTTCTTTTGAAAGCAAAGGACATGAATCAAAGAGCTTTGATCACAAAACTTACTGATTTGTTGGAAGTCGTTAGGGCTGAAACCGTTTTAATTGGGACTGATTTGAATAAGTTTGTAACCGAAAAGAATGTAATTGACTTTTACAATAAGATCGGCGAAGACAAACATCTTAAATTGAGTTGGATGAAGAACTTTGTAAGGGTAATACCTGACGACGTTTATGAACTTAAACAACATGCCGACACTTTCATGGTGTTCGATAACTATGTTGTTCTTCATTACGACCCTCTGAATAACGGCGATGAATTGACAACAGAAGAAAAGGAAAAAGCTAAAGACCCAATTCTATTCGGTGTTATCAAAAACAGCCATAAGCTTTATTATATTGCTGATTGGGTTGACGAATATTGCGACTTAACATTGGAAGAAATGTTTAAAGAATTAGGAAGCAAAGTAGGCGAGATAAACAATAAGTCTGTGCATACTTTCATTGACAAAATAAAAGCATAAAAAATATATTTACAATATTTGGCATAGATTAAAGTTTTCAGTTACTGCCCACGTATTTATAATAAAGTTTATATCATGAAATTAATTAATTACGATGGGAATGGCATAAAAACTGGAATTTATTGTATAAGGAATTTAAAAAACAATAAATTATATGTTGGAAGTAGTAAGAGTTCAATAGGATCGAGAAAACGAAGACATTTATTAAATTTAAAAAACAATACACACTATAACGAACATTTACAAAATGCTTGGAATTTTTATGGTGAGGAAAATTTCTCATTTGAGGTTTTATTTTTATGTAAATCAGACGAATGCTCAAGATATGAAGCAGAATTTATCAAGTTGTATTCATCGAATATTCGAAAATATGGATATAATATTGCCAATGTTGAGAATTATAAATTCGCATACAATATGTCTGAAATACATAATAATGAAAAAAGTCAAAAAAAAATTAATAAATCATTAGTATGTAATGGATTACATACTAATGAAAGAGGCATTTCTAAACCATTTAATGTGTATAACTTAAGTGGTAATTTTATTAAAAAATATGATAGTGCCAAAGAGTATATTGAAATGCATGGCGGATCAAGAGGAAATTTATCCATAGTCTTATCAAAAAGAAAATTAGTATACATTGAGAAAAATATAATACTATTTGAAGATGATATATTAACTAATGACGATATCGCATATGTTAATAATAAGTTAAGACGTAAACATGTGTTTCTCTATAACGTCGATGGCGAATTTATTAACGAATTTGAATCTGTAAAGCTTTGTGCTGATCATTTAAAATGTAAAGAAGCTGAGATAAGAATGTGTTGTTTGGGCAAAAGAAGTAGAATAAGAAATTTTATAACTAAATATACAAAAAATGAGTGAAAGTAATGACGATTTAACAACTGGAATAGGCAAAGGGTTAAGGTATAACCAAGGCAAATTAAGATACGACCTTGTGCATGCAAAAGCCGAAAGGGATATGGTTGATGTTTTAACATATGGCGCAAGTAAATATAGCCCTGATAATTGGCGTCAAGGTATGTCGTGGAAATCTATTATAGCCTCTTTGAAAAGACATTTGGCTGCGATTGAACTTGGCGAGGATTATGACAATGGCGAAGGCGGAAGTGGAAAGCTACATGTTTCAAATCTGGCTTGTAATGCACACTTTTTAAATGGACTGTACTATGATTTTCCACAGGGCGATGACCGTTATAAAAGCTATCTAAAGATTCCTAAAATTGGCTGGGATATTGATGGCGTACTTGCAAACTTTATGAAAGCATGGCATTTATTGCACCCAGAGGTACTGGAATTCCCAACTACATGGTATACTGATCGCCATATTCGTGACAGGTTTGACGCTATGAAAATAGATGGCACATTAGATGCTTTTTATTTAAATATGGAAACTGAAATAAAAGCTGAGGAGTTATTATATGATCCTCATTGCTACATAACTTCTCGTCCAGTTAAGAAAGAAGTTACTGAACAATGGCTTGATAAGAATCATTTTCCAAGTAAGCCTGTTTACACATTGGAAACCAGACAGTCCAAAGTTGATTTGGCAAAGGAAGCTGGCGTTGAGATTTTTATTGACGACTCATTTGACAACTTTGTTGACTTAAACAATCATGGTGTGTTTACATATTTGTTAACAACTCCTTGGAACATACGACATGACGTTGGTCATATGAGAATTAATTCGATTAATGACATTCCTTGGTTAAGAAAATAAGTCATGGCAGATAATACAGAGTCTAAGTCAATATCAGATATTGAGATAGAAGATGGACATGGCTTTTGGGGCTGCGAACAATACGGATACACAAAAGACGAAGATTTATGAAGCTTGAAACACTGGTTAGGTCTTATGAAATAATGGGATACACTCCGAAAGGATTGGAACGTGATGAAGAATGTCAAAGCATAATCAAATAGCTATATGATAAATACAAAATTCATGTTTATGCAAATTATTGCTCAATGCGATTTAAAGAATATCCTAAAACGTATATGAGATTTAAAGGATGCTACAGATATGAATGCGGCAAGGATTATAGTAATAATTTTTATTGTGATACGTCATTTGATAGTCCTTACGATGCTTATTTTGACGCACTTAGACATATGCTGCCAGCATTTAGATTTCAATATAAATATAACGACGATTACAAATGACAACAGTTTGCTTTATATCCGATACACATAATAAGCATAATAAACTAATAATTCCTGAATGTGATTTTTTAATACATTCAGGAGATATTAGTTCAATGGGTTATGAATATGAAATAGTAAATTTTTTAAAATGGTTTAGTAAACAGCCAGCTAAATACAAAATTTTTACTGTTGGTAACCATGATTGGTTATTTGAACGTAACAGATCATTAGCCAAATCACTTATTCCAGAAAATGTTATATATTTGGAAGATGAAAGTATTGAAATAGATGGATTGAATTTTTATGGCTCGCCAGTACAGCTGGAATTTTGTAATTGGGCTTTTAATAGAAGTGAAGAGTCTCTTACAAGATATTGGTCAAATATTCCAGACAATATTGACATATTGATAACGCATTCGCCTGCATATGGAATACTTGATGATGTTAGACATAATGGCAAACATTTAGGGTCGCCATCATTATATGACGAAGTTACTAACAGAATAAAACCATTGATTCACTGTTTCGGGCACATACATTCTGGGCATGGAACAAAATTTATTAATAATACATGTTTTGTAAATGCCTCTGTTTTAGATGAAGACTATAAATTATCTTACAATCCAATACTCATTGGTATAAATGACCGCAAGGTAGAGGTCTTTAGCTGATGATACCACTATTTATAATCAAAATTAAATATGAAAAAGATAAAAAATTTATTCAAAAAGCTTCAATACGACAAGCAATTACAAGAAAAGTTGGCTGGCGAGTTGACACTTAAAGGCGACGCTATTATATGGTCATACGACTTTGATAATGACGCCGAAGAGATTAACATTTGTCAAGAGGAACTCGATGATAGTGATACGACTTTTGATGAAGTCGTTTGTGTTGAAGAATACCTAACGGAAACATATGACACAGACTTGGAAGAAATCGAAGATTTCATTACGAGCAACGACGACATTGGCGAATATGACTTCTCCAACTCGATTATTAAAGGGTCATGCATTTCATTTAAAATTAGCTAATATGCAAAACCGTACATTCAAAGTAGTAAGCTATGACCCTAAAACAAATCTTCAAGGAAGTAAACGTGTTTATACTTCGGAAAAAGACTTTCTGAGATATAAGGATGATGTTATAAGGAGATACAGATATCATTTAATCGTAAAAACTTTTGAGTTGATTGACGATGTGTGGGTTTCGTTAAATACTTATCCATGTGATAAAATTAGTTAAGGATTTTTGTAACATTTTGAAAGTTTAAACGTATAAATAGGTAGCAGCATTAAAGTTGTTACCTATTTTTATTTATCATGGGCGGAAAAGCATTACAGAAATACGGAGTCTTTACTGAGAGAAAAGACACTGAGGAATTTATGAGAATTGGCAGGAAAATGCAAGATATAATCAAGACTGAAATCGGACTTGATACCGCCATTGTTAAATGTTTCCACGAGAAACAAGATCATGGCGATTTGGACTTGCTGATCAAAATACCTGAAAGAACATTCGGAACTGGCGGTGGCATTAATCTGGCTAGCTTTGTTGAGAACATCTTGAAACCAAGAGCTATCAATAACAATGGCGGAGTTATTTCATTCGACTTTGAAGAATTTCAAATCGACTTTATCTCAATTGAAGAAAGCGATTGGGAAATAGCTAATACTTATTTCTCTTATGATCCATTGGGAAATATCATGGGTAAAACCTATCATAAATTCAATTTATCATACGGCTGGAATGGTTTGTTTTACAAATTCAGAAACCTAGACGGTAGAATCGGCGGAAACATCGAAATGACCAAAGACCCTAGGAAGATTTTTGAATTTGGAGACTACGATTACGACAGGTATTTGAAAGGATTCAATTCAATTGACGAAATTTATGATTTCGTTATGAAGTCTAAATACTTTGATACCAGCATCTTTCAATTTGAAGACTTGAATCATATTGATCGTAAGAGAAACAAGAAAAGAAAATCTTACAATGAGTTTCTTGCTTTCATGAATGAGAACAACATCGGAACTAAATACACTTTTGATAAAAATAAGGAAAACTACATCGACATGATTGAAGAAGCTTTTCCCGAATCTAATTTGAAACATGAATTAAGTATCATAAAAAAGCGTGATGCTTTCCGTAGAGAACTGGCTAATAAATTCAGCGGTACGATTGTCATGGAATGGTTGCCAGAGTTGAAGGGTAAGGAATTGGGCTTGGCTTTGAGAGATTATAAAGAATCTCATGGTGACGGCTATGAAAAGTATATCATGAACCATAATATTGATCAAATAAAAATCAATTTTATGGCGTTGTATAACGGAAATGACTTGCACATTCCAAAATTTTAATTACCTTTGTAAAAAAATTTGAAATATGAAACTATATAAGGCTTTAAAACTGAAAAAGAAATTGACTGGCGAAATTGCTAGTTTGAAATTATTAATTCTTTCTAAGAACTCATACGTGGAAGGTTCAAAGGTAAACTATGTTGTGACTGAACTGTATGATGAACTGTTGGTAAAAATAAATGCTTTGGTTGATTTGAAAATGTCGATCAATGCAGCAAATGCCGACATTCAAGAAAGTATTTATAATCTTGCTGAATTGAAAGGCATGATTTCTTTCTGGCAGCAAATGCCGACAGCCGAAGGTGTTATTAGTAATACTTACTCGGAAGCAGCCGCAAAGACTTATGTGGCTACCTTTAATGAAGTTTTTAAAGATAATCTCATTAAAAACTTACAGACTGACGTTGATACGATTCAGGAAGAAATCGATACATATAATTATACCAAAGAAGTTTAAAACATAAGGGAAGTCGAGGAATTAGTGTAAAAATCAACGATAGTTACATGTAAAACTGAAAACGATAATGATATCAACATTAAAATTCAAGTCTTATGCGTATCAAAAATCACTCGTCAAAATTGAAAACTCATTTTATCTACTTTTATATTAACAAATCGATTTTCCTTTTACATTTTTTATGAGAGAAACAATAGAAAAACTAACGGAAGAAGAAAAGTCTGCATTGCTTTTAAAGTACGCTGACCTTTCTTCTTATTATATTAAAGAACATTTATATGACCCACTTATCTCTGCGGTCATTTTAGATACGTGTTTTAAGCACTTAGAAGCGAATTACAAGGATTCATCGAAAGTAGCTAAAGCATGGGCTGTAACCATCGTTATGCGCAACTATGACGACCTGCTTGATGTTGGACATATCAGACATATGATCGAGAAGTTCTTAATGTATTATGCCAGCAGCAAGTATGAGGAATATTGTGCTGATATAGCTCTTTGGAATAATGACTTTGCCAAAGACGCCGAATTTATTAGGAACTATTGCTCAACCGAATTATGAGCACAAATTATAATGTTTATAAGGGTAAAAATGGCGTTGAGCATGTGCTTGTAAGATTCACATGGTTTGATGATAAGGGCGACCCAAACTATATCGAATCGCATGATCTTGATTCTGCTGCCGAAATACTTGGTCTATTGCGTGGTGAGACATGCCTTGGCGATTTAGAGCCATAATTAATTATTCAACTATTTATGCCTGTATGCTCTAATGCATAATTCAATATGGCAAATTATATTAAATATAAGAGATCAACAAAGAAATTCGATCTAGGATATAACCAAGAAGATATTCAAGCATTCTTAGACTCATTAATTGTGGAGGGTTGGAGAATTATCACATATGAGGAAAAGCCTAATAACGATAATGATGGATTTACAATGTATTTACTTTGCGGCAAAGAAAAAACTGAATGGGGAAAAGATAAACAAGTATTATAAATTTGCTTGTTTATAAAACATTTATTATATACCTTTGTCAAAAATATAATTCATGACAAATAAAAACAATAATCAAATCTCTGGTAAAACTGATAACAATATCGCAAACACATATTCAGGTATAACCACTGGCATTATAAATGCATTTCCTTGGAATGGCTCAGCTAGCACATATGTTACAGCACCAAAGTATTCAAGTGTTGAACTGATCGATACACTGATATTTGAAGACAGAATTGAATTGGTTTACAAGGGAGTACTTTCATTAAGTACATGGTCACAAGGTTATAATATCGAAATTTGGAAAAACGTATACGGATGCGTTGACGGTAAGTTTTCCATGATTGAACATGTAATCGGAGAATACATACCAGCACAAGATGAATCTTATAGCTTCTAAGAAAATAAAACCATGACAAAAATTCATGGTTTTATTTTTAAATTATCTTGTAGATTCAATATTAATTACTTACTTTTGTACAGCATAATAAACTAATAATTGTGCGACAATATAAACTAATAATTAATAGACGGCGATACAGTTCACACATATCCTAGTTGCTCGAAAATTATATATTCTAGTAAACCAACTGTTTACAAAGAAGGCGACTATGGTCACTCATTTGCTTTTGGTTATTACATTATAAATGAGAAACTTGAGCATGTTTATATTAACACAAATCAAGATGAATATGTTAGGCTCTGGAAACAATACGTAAAAGTTGATGAAAAAGATATATCAAACAATAATTGATAAAAATCATGGCAATTGCATGCAAGCTACTATTGCCAGTATATTTGATTTAACTTTAGATCAAGTTCCAAATTTTATTGAACTTGGATGCGAATGGTTTAATGTTATGGGACAAATGTATATTGATCGAGGCTATGACTTATGCTGTTTCAATCCTCAAAGAGATATTGAACAAACCAGAGAAGTACTTAATATAGATAAGGGAGTTAATGGATATTGGGTTGCCACAGTTGATAGCATTTATTTTGGCAAGGCTGTAAGTCATTCAGTTATCATAGATAAAGACTTAAATGTGGTGCATGACCCCAATCCGAATAATATAGGTCACGTCTATGAATTTGGCGATATAAAATCTATAGACGTGTGCGGAAAAAATAATTGGTATATAGATATTGATGGAAAACTAATAATCAAATAAAATGGAAGAAAAAATGAAAATACTCTTATTGAGTGACGAAGAAGTAAAATGGCGAATATTCGAAGAAGCCACATTAAAAGCATATGAACTCATTGGCGCAAATCCTGTGACAATTGAAGTTGATAACAATGATTATGGTTTTGATTTTGTTTATGGCTTCTGGGTTAATAACAAGTCCGAAGGCGGCAGAGTGCTGCTAAGCCGTGATAAAGAAAAATGTATTGAAATGTTAAAAATAATACTACCATAAAATGGAAGAAGTTGAAGGATTAGTTAGCGACGAACAAGGTGAGCGTGTCGAGCCAGTTGTTGAAAACATTGGTAAAGAATTTTTTGAATGGGCAGATAAATACTGGTCACTTAATGTCTTTATAACTAAGGGCATCGAAGTCGTAGGCAAACGAGAGGACTCAGAAGTATGTTTATATGAGATAATGAAAACATACTTTATAAAAAAGATTAATGAACTTGCTGAACAAAAATATGCAAAGCCTGAACCAAATAAAGAACTCTTAACGGAACTTTGCGACTATATTGGAACGCATATTTATAAAATTGGGAGGATTGCTCCAGAAGATATTCCTGTTCAATCAAATTCAGAACTAGTTGAAGAATTCTTAAAAACCAGAAAATGATAAAGACATTGGCAGAATCATGTGTAATTAATGATATAATCTCGGATATGTTTTTACCATACGAACTATCATTAAAATTAAAGGAACTTAAATTCAATGAACCCTGCTTGGCATTCTATGCAACAGATCCTTTCACTAAGGCAGATGATATGCAGCTAAAGATGGTAAAGCAATTACCAAATACTCCGATAGACGCATGTAGGAATTCAGAATTTGGAGGCAGCATAGCTGCACCAACATTTCAACAAGCATCCGACTGGATATTGTTAAAGTATGGATATTTTATATCGTCAACATATGACACATATAAAAAGCTGCATGGAGCAATGGCTGGCGATTATTATGACCTATATTTTGCTGGATATCATGCGACACAAAATATTGCTATGATTGCAATCATTAAAAAAATGCTTCTTTTAATATCTGAAAATTTACTTGAAGGGGATGGTAAATGCGAAAAGTAGGCGAGTTCGAAGAGAGATTGAAAGCATACAACGAAGATCATTGCTGGCAATACGACATACGTGTGAAGAACATGGAAGCCGATCTAAGCAATGGACAGTTCGACGCCGACTACTGCGACAAATTAAGAGTCTCCGATTTTATATTCGAAAACATTATAGATAAAAAAGAACAGCAAAATCTTAAAAAGTTTATCGAACGTCATGAGTGGCTCGGAACATTATCTCAATATACGACACATTGGTTCGCTTGCTATCATATTCATAATGACGTAAAGATAATCGCTGGCGTAATATTATTCAATGTTCCAAACTCCTTTAGCAAAATACTCGGCGAGGAAACTCCACAACTGGAAAGACTTATAAGCCGAGGTGCTTGCATATCATGGTCGCCAAAGAACTTGGCAAGTGCTTTCTTAATGTGGTGCATCACATGGATGGTAAAGAATACACAGTACAGACTATTCACAGCCTATTCAGACCCAACTGCAAAAGAATTAGGCACAATTTATCAAGCATGTAACTTTTATTACATGGGACAGAGTGCTGGAGCAACCAATCGCTACATAAATCCTTATAACGGAAAGATTGTGTCCGATAGATATTTCAGACAAAAGACTTCTTACAAAAAGTTCGCAATCGAAATGGGAATCGAATGGCAAAAGAATTGGAATCACCCAACTGGAATGTGCTGGGATAATATGTCGAAAGAAACCGAACAAAGATTGAGGGACTATTCAAAAATGAAACAAAGTCAGGCAGAAATTATTCAAATGCCTTCTAAACATAAATATGCATATGTGCTCGGCGTAACCAAACACGAAACACGCCAATTGAGAAAGCTTTATGAGTCAAAGAATAAAAATCATGAATATCCTAAAGACAGAGGAAAATAAGAAATAGTTTCGAATAAAAACAGTATTTATAAAAAAATACATTTATGACAGATATTATTAAGCTAATCAGCGAAGAACTTAACAGACTAACACCTGTTGTACTCAATGAGAACCATATTTACGAAGCCGAAGACGATACAGAGGATCAAGAAGAACCCGAACAAGTTACACAAGCTGCAAATAACTTCGAACAAATGGCAAACGCCGTTAAGCCAGAAGGCGACGTAGAAGCTATCGGAATGCCAAACGAAAGCCAAATAGGTGGCTTCACTGTCTATATTCCTGTAAGCAGAGAATACTCATTAAATAAGGTAATCGCCTCAATGATCAAAGCAGCGACTAAGCTCGGAGTCACTCCACCTGTTATAACCAAAGGCAATAAAACAACTAAGGTAGTTACAGTCGATGGCTACAAATATGCCGTAGACGTAATCCCTGTCAGCGTAAATGTTGATCAAGTGTTCAGAATGCCAGGTAATTACAAGCTGGAAGCAGTCGTGGACACAAGAAGCGGCGGAAGTGTTGCAGTGGGTACAGACCCAATTCCTCATGAATTATTAAACGGTTCACAAGATTGCGACTACTGTCACCAAAAAAGAGATCGTATAAAAAGCTTTATCGTAAGAGGCGGAGCAGACAATGGATATAAAACATTGGGAAGTAATTGTGTAAACAAATTCTTAGGAATTAATCCAGCCAAATATTTAAGAATGCTGGACGTATATTCATTGTTTAAAAACACAATGGAACAATTCGAAGAAGATGGCTTTGGAAACGAAGGTGGCGGCGGTGGATTTGGAATCAGTGCTAAACTAAGAATCTTTGATCTACCAAAAGCAATAACTATTGTTCATAATGTATTAAAAGCAGACGGTGGCAATATTAAACGTGATTGGGTGTATCCTGATAATGGCAGAAAATACCAAACAAATGAAGGAGAAGCAACTGCTGATAAAGCAGAGGAAATTATGGACGACCCAGACCAAAGAGATAACATAAAGGTAGACGAGGATTACGTGAAAGGCTTTATTGACTTTTTGAAAAACTTTGAAATACCTAAAGACGCCAAATACGAATTTCAAGAATATCTTCACAAGATGAAGGAAATCCCTAATAAAGATTTCAGATACGTCGATACTGCCTTCTTAGCTTCTGCCGAAAACTATTTCGACCAAAACCAAGCAAGACTCGCTGCGCCAGAATCAAACTTCGTAGGCGAAGAAGGTGCTAAAGTCAAAATAAAAGACGCTACAGTAACTGGCGTTCGCTCTGGCGACGGTGCATACGGCACATGGTACTTATGGACATTCGTTGACCCAGCAGGTAACGTCTTAAAGAAATTCGGTGAACTTAATACAAAATTCAGAACCTTCGAAGACCCTAGACATGATGCATTATTAGGAGATATCAATAAAGGCGATAAATTCAGCTTTACAACGGATATTAAGAAACACGAAGTATTCAATAACCAAAAATCAACCCAGCTGGGCAGATTGTCTAAATTCTAATCATGAATACTATATTATGTGCAGCCTTTTGCGGTACAGGCAAAACATACTTCTGTGAGAAAAATGCTAAAGCCATTGAAATAGAATACTGGAAGTATAAAGACAAAGGATTGCAAAAAGAGTATATTGCTGATGTGAAAAAACACTTTGGCAAGGTCAAGCATATTTTTATTGCTACCGATCCAGAAGGCTTGAAACTTTTAAATAATGAGGGATTTAATATAACTCTCATTTATCCGAATAATGAATTACGAAACGAATATCTTGATAGATATATTGAAAGAGATAGCCCACATGAATTTATAGGGGCATTTATGAAATACTGGAATCTATGGATTGACGAATTAAAAGAACAAAAATATTGTGAACATATTATATTAGAAAAGGGTCAATACTTGCAAGACGTTATCAAAAAACTAAAACCATGAACATAAATAATATCATAAAAGACGAGTTATCCAAACTCAATGAAGACGTCATCGAAAAGTCTAGCGACCCAAACACCATGTCATTCTATCATGGCGGCAACCTAGATCGCTATGACGATTCCTTATCTCAGAAAAAAGGCAGATACGAATACGGTGCAGGCTTGTACTTAACAACCCACTACGAAACCGCTAATAAGTACTCCAAAGGCTCTAGGAAGATTTATATCATAGAAGTCAATAAAGGAAACGATATAGCTAACGTCTGGCTGGACTTCAATAACGTAAAAGCTTTTATAAATCTCTACGCAATCAATAACATGCGCAAAGAACTTATTAATACCTTAACCAAATACGATAAGGACGGCAAAGTTCCAGCTTATATCCTGAACAACATCTTAAATAATAACCAAGCTATAAGACCTTCAAATACAAAAGCCGTAAGACAATTCTATATAGAAAATAACATCGACTACGACATAGTAAATAACCCTTTCGGCTGGGGCGAAGAAATGATGGTGCTTTATAATATGAAGAAAATAAAGTCAGCGAGGATAATCAAACCTACCGACAAGATAAAAGACCTTTTAATAAAAAACAATTAATTCAATGAATATCAAAAAACTTATATTGGAAGAAATAATTATAAACGAGAATAAACAACTCGCCGATAAGCTGTATTTCAATACAGGTAAATTGGATGAAACTGATAAACAGAAAATATTGTATATCACCAAAGGCGATAACACAACAAAATTAATATCAGACATATATTTCGAATATAAAGATTCGTGGAAGTTCCGTGAAGTCGTAAATAATATGCCTTTAGTTCATAACGAACTAGTAAACTATAATCAAAACGTATTTCCTATTAAAGACTTTGATATTCTTAACTCCAAAAACATTCGCAATATCTATGACATTCTCGTAAACAGACAGTCAATTATAAATAACCTAAGAAAACTTCCATCTACAGCTGTCCGTAATATGAAAGCCGATATTAGACAACCTAGGAACTATAATGAAATGCACGACTATAATGATCGTATGAGCTATTTCATGGCAAACTATTCCCTAGTAGGTAACCGTGACCCAAAACTCTTAAAGAAAATTCATGACAAAATGTTCAAGTCTAACATAACCTTAGACATGCTGCTAGATTTCGTAGAAGAAAAAGAAAACCTTTTAGGTGGTAAAGAATTTACAAAGGATATGATCAATGACATGATCAGAAACGAAAGCGATGAAGACATGTCAATAATATTCGAAACAGATAATGTCATGGTCGTAAAAATAGAGAGCTACGATGCAATAAAAAAAATAGGCTGCAACTCCTTCTGGTGCTTTACATATGGCGGACAGAGTTCCAGACACTGGAACGAATATTCTTATAACGGAATAGTATACGTAATTATCGATTTCAGCCTGCCAAGCGATGATCCTGAATTCATGTTTACATTAATAAAACCTTTACAAAAATATAAATCTTATAACGAAGGCGGCGAAAACGAAGATAGTAGTCCTGTCTTTAATATGGCAAACGAAAACTATAATAATCCTTACGACGTTCTCATTCGTCTTGTAGGCAAAAATAATATAAAAAAACTATTTACCTTCGATTATTAATATGAGATACCTTAAAGAATATCAAGAATACATTAAGAAAATCACCGATACATACATTTCTATGCTTACCTGTGACGAAGAAAACACGCCTTTACGCATGTTTAATGTCGTCGATTCCGTCCCAAATAATGACGGCGAATATATGTCAAAACTAGTAATAGCAGAGAATATCAGAGAGAACAACGCATATGCACTTAAATGGCTCATAACAAATATGATGACCTTCGATCAATGGAAACTATTAAACGCATTCAAAGTAGATATCGACGACTTCTATAAGCATTAAATTTTTTTAAAAAATTTTAAACCCTGACTATTTAGCTAAATGCTTGATTTTCAGGGTTTTTTATAAAAGAGAAATTCTATAATGGTAATTTTTTTCCAGAATTTTTTATAGTCTGTGGAGTTACGGCTGCAGCACCCCCACCCCTGTGAGGGGGGGTCTGAGGGGGGGGTGTGGGGTGGGGATACCCCTCTGGGGCACTTGTCAGCTGTCTGGCTGCACGATCTCGAATGCCGACGATAGGCAGTACCACATCAAAACAGGGTCGCTTAAACAGGCTTAAAACGCATAGTGATTATGTTAAGCATTTGGTTATCATATAATTATGATATGTTTAGTACAACATAATAATATGCTATGATAAATAGGTTAGCTGAATTATTATGTATAACAGAAAAATGTTAGCAAAAAAAAGATAGCCTATTTCTAAGCTATCTTTTTTTTAAAAGCTATCTTTATAGCTGAAATATTTTGCCTGATGATTTAACAGTATCCATATTTTCTACAATAAAGGTACGGAACTTGCCAGAAGAGAGCTTTAATGCTTTGGTAATCAGTTGCTTAGCTATTGTTTTGTCGGCACTGTTTACTTTTTTATATTCGCCTTTGATTAAGGTAGTTTTAGAAATAACCATGCCAAAAATGTGAACGGCTAAAGTTTCTTTGTGTATTCTGATGCTTGCATTAACATTATGATAAGCATCGGTCTGGGCTTGGCTTGCTACTGTACGATCTTCGATATTTGCAGACAAGTTTTTTTGAGCTGCAGCAGTCATTTCCAAAAGAGCCAATCTAACAGTTGGTAATAATATGTTAGATTCTTTTGCAATATTGATCAAAATTGCATCGCTACAATTTTGCAATTTGCGAAAGTCAGCTTTTTTTATGTTAGCTACCGAAATATTGGTATTAATAACATAATTTGAAATTTCACCGCTTGTTTTACTTTCGTAGTTTTGGAAACCGATAAACCTTGCACCTTTCAAACCGTCTAATTCTGAAAATAAATTTGCCATCGTAGGAAATTTTAATGGAATAACATCATTGTTAAATCCGATACAAAGATATAGCCATATGGAGGCGAAAACTATGACTTTTATCATGTTTCTAAAAATAAGTGCAAAATAAATCATTTATTTTTGATTATATTTGTAACTCACTGGAAATCTGTCACTTAGAAACAAGAGTATTTTTTGATCTTATTTTGTGTATATCTATACTATATATATAGACTATTTTTAAAAGTAGGTTAATTTTGTAGCTTAAATTTGAATGATCTTTACAAAGTTGAACACTTATATAGATATGAAATAATAACGGCTAAAAACGGCTTAAAATCGAAATTGCATTTATTTTTGATTATTTTTGTAAACATGATAAAAGTCATAGTTTTGGTATATCAATAGCATTACTTTTGACGTATAAATTATTTAAAGGTTACAAATTTAAACTATTTTATTATGATGTTCGTAAATTGTTCACAGGCACGCAAAGAAACAAAGTTATCATATATCGGCGGAACAAATATTTCCAGTAAGATTAAAAAGAATTTAAAGGTTAATATGTTAACCTACATCGTTTACCTTGCGCCATCTGACCATAGTGGACATAATGTTTGCACAAGTTCAACAGTTGAATGTCGTTTGGGTTGCCTTGCAACGTCGGGACGCAATATGATGGATATTAATTCTGGTAAACATATTATTAACAATGCAAGAGTCAGGAAAACACAATTGTTTTTTGATCATAATGAATATTATATGGAATGGCTTGTAGCTGAAATAAAAAGTAAACAGCTAAAAGCTATTAAAGATAATAATTTGTTCAGTGTACGTTTGAACGGAACGTCGGATATTAACTGGCAAGAAATTATGTTAAATGGCAAGAATATCTTCGAAATCTTTCCAGACGTTCAATTTTATGACTACACAAAGAATGCAAAGAAATTTATTAACATAGCAAAAAATTATGATCTTACTTTTTCGTACACTGGAAAAAACTGGTCAACTTGTCAAAGATTATTATCAATAGGGTACAATGTTGCAATGATCTTTAAAGATAGCATTCCTAACGATTACAAAGGTTATACTGTACTTAATGGCGATTTAACGGATAATAGGATAGGCGATTTAAAAGGTTGCATAGTGGGCTTAAAATGGAAAAGAATAGCTAATAAGGAAATAAACGAACAAATCAAAAATAGTGTGTTCGTAATTCAGTAACATAATTAGGGGACAATGTTAAACAGAATTGTCCCCTAAATTTATTTTCATTTATTTTTGCAAACATGACAAAAGTCATAGTTTTGGCAATCAAAAGGCCTTATCTTTGTAGTATAAATTTTAAAGGTTACAAATTTAAAACTTTCTTATCATGGTACAAACAATCAAATTTGATCAAATTTATTCAGACTACTACAAACGTATTAGTCATTTTATTGGTTTGAAAATTGGTTTTAATTCGGGTATTACTGCCGAATTAACAAACGACGTATTTGTAAAAGTTAATTTACATTTAACCGAATTTGATGCAGAAAAAAGCAGTTTTGGCACATGGATACACACCATCGCAAAAAACATTATGATTGATTATTCCAGAAGCACGGAATACAAAAATCGCTACAAAACTGCACATATTGACGATACTGTTAATGATGAACTTCATCAGGTATTTCAAATTGCACACAAAGAAAACAATTCGGATATGGAACAAAACGAGGTTTATGTTCGGATTCAGGCTTCAATGGCAAAACTAAAGGAAAACGAAAAAACTTTGGTTGAGTTAATTATTCTCAAAGAATACAAATTGAAAGAGGTCGCCGAAATAACAAATATGACTTTGGCAAATGTAAAAGTAACGATTATGAGAGCAAAGGAAAAAATGAAGTTACAACTCGCAGATATATATTGTTAATCAGAACAAATGTCGGGAGCAATGTTCCCGACATTTGTTTTCATCATGTTACAATGTTCACACTTTAAAGATTCAATCCAATGTTAAAGATTATATTCAATTTAGAAATGTCTCAAACCAGAATTAACATAATATTAGCACTGATATTCTGTGCATTTATGTTTTTAACTTCATGCAGTTCAGGCAAACAATTGCATAGGTACAATGTTCAAACCGTTCACAACTTTTAATATGTTACTACTTACAATGTCCCCAGAATCGTCAATGTCTCCAGCTCAGTTAATTATTTCACTGACTATCTTTATAGTCGTATGTGTTTCCGCTGGTATTATTCAGGACAAAATTAAATCAAAAAAGAAACCGAAATAATTGTAACCTATTTGCACAATGTTCGTATAATCTTAAACAAACACTTATCAATGTACATTCTTTGTTGTGTTCAAATAATAAAAATATGAATAAGCAAAAAAAAATATTACAAGCATTGTATAACATTTCTAAATCTGCAAAAGTAGGTTCTGAATGTACTTGTCCTTCATGCAACATATTGTTTGTTAAAACAAATTATCAGCAAGCATTTTGTAAATCTAAAAATGGAACATTATGTAAAGATTGGTATTGGAATAATGTAACTCCGAATAAACGAAATAATACTACACGAATTTCCCCAGCCAATGCAACATATTATAAAACTACAATTATTCCGAATATGTTGGAAGATCGTGGCTTTAGAAGTTTAGAAGAAATGAATGAACATATGTTAAATGACGATGGAAGTTGGGGCAGTCATCAATGCGTAGTTGAAAAATGCGAATTTTGTGGATATATTAATTGTGAATGTGAGTTTTAAACTGTAACCTTTTTTGATTAGTATCGTATAATCTTAAACAAACACTAAAACTCTTTATTATGGCACAGGTTCAAAACAAAATCGCATCACGTCCATTGTACACAATCGCAGGTGAAATCAGAGCTGAATGGCAAAAGGTTTACTTTGGTGCAGTCCCTTATCTTGAGGCAATGGAATGTCTTACCAGTATTGACCAGAAGTATGGCTGCGATGACGCCAAAAGTATTGTATTGTATTTCCTTAGCAATGCTTCAAGTTTTCGGGGGGATGCCGCAAAACGCATTAAAATCGAATTGAAAGCAATGTGCGGATTGAAGTAAACATAAGCAAAACGAACAATGTTCAAATTACATTGTTCGTTTTGTAACCTTTTTTAATTAGTATCGTATAATCTTAAACAAACACTAAAAAATATTTATCATGAAAAGTTTCAAATCTGTTTTAGTAATCGTTTTCTTATTGTTCACATTGGTATTGTTTGGAAGTTGCTCAGCATCCAATGGAACTTATCATAAGTCGAAGGGTAATTATGTTCAATCTCGACATGTGCAAAAAAAATCGGCTCAGATTCGCAATGGTAATCAGTGGAAGTGCAATCATGGTAAGCACAAAACTTTGCAACAAAAACATAATAAATTCCTGCTTTTTTAATACTTCTTTTCTCTTTCATTTTTAGTTTTAAAAGGTTACATTAATTTGTAACCTTTTTTTTTGTTTATCGTATAATCTTAAACAAACACTAAAAACATTCATCATGAGACTTTTAAAACTTTGCGCAAAATGTTCTGATCTTTGCGGTATCTCTTTTCAGAATGGTACTGGTAAAATTCATGAGTCAGACGGATATGTACCCGAAAACATCAATATCGGCGGCGGAGATTATGTTGAATTGGATATTGATATGGAAACTGGTCAGATTCAAAACTGGAAACCTGTCACCGATGCAGCAATTATTTTATCAATCAAAACGGCTTAAACATCATGGATGATTATTACAATGTTAAAAGGCTTGCATTAGTTTTATCTGTGCAAGCAGAAATCGAAGGAATGAAGGCTGAAAATATGTTGCGTAGTCAAAATAATGAGTCGCCAGCATACGGCTCTGATCAATTCAATGAATGTGCAAACAAATTGGAAAATTTGGCTTACGCTCACAACGAACAATTGTAACCTTTTTGCACAATGTTCGTATAATATTAAAAGGGAGTTAGCATATATTGTATAATGCGAGAGGCGATTGCCATAGGCACATATTTCCTAATGTGGAAATACTTTGACAGTCTAAAAGTTGTTACTCTATAAAAAAGGTTCGATTCCTTTTATTCCCACTATTTTTTGTAACCTATTTGCACAATGTTCGTATAATCTTAAACAAACACAATCATCATGAAAGAATTTAAGATCGAAGGCAAGCCATTAGAAGATTTGAAAACTGTAATGATTTTCAGAAAGTATAAGAACGGCGAAGTCATTGCTTTAATGCCATACGAAATTGCCGATATGCAGGGTCACATAATGTCATACATGCATCAGGTTCAACATTGTGCAACTGATTACAATGGCGTTGTAAGTCAAACAAAGTTGGCTAAACCAGAAGAGTATGCCGAATTACTTAAGGAACTTGAATGGGTTGGTTACGAAGTGAAAGCCAATTTAAAAAGAAATCACAATGTTTATTTGAAAGAGTATTACAGAATCGAGAACCTTTACAAAGAATCTTATAAATAAATTAATATGGTACAGCTACAAAGATCGCAATACATTCCAACGCTACAGGAATATAATAACTCAAGGCTGATTGCTACAGATGTTTTATCTGGTCAGGAATATAGAAGGAAACTTCGCAGGGATAAAAGACACCCAGAAAAAATATCTTTCAAAGGATATAAATAATTAACTATTTTTTTGTAACATTTGCAAAAGTCATTTTTATTGTTTATCTTTGTACCCTAATCAATTTAAATAATCTTGTATGGAAAGGTATTCAGATTTTAATAAAGTTTATGTTGAGCACAAAGCTATGGTGTTTAACTTCGTTCTAATCAGAACAAACAACCGTGAAGTCTCGGAAGAGATTACAAGCGATGTATTTGTAAAAGTAGCTGAATGTATGGATGTTTTTAATCCTGAGATTGCCAAGTTCACAACTTGGATGCTTACCATAGCAACGAATAAGATTAAAGATTACTACAGATCATTGCAGACAGTTGCCAAACTTGGCGAAGTCTATTTATCTGAATACGTTCAAGCCGTTGCCCCAGATAGTAATGATTCAATTGAAAATGATGAACTAAGGGCACAAATTGATCGTGCTTTTGATGTTCTTAAGGATATTGAAAAACAGGTTGCTGATCTTTATATTAAACAGGATAAGCAATACAAAGAGATTGCTGCACTGTTGGATATTCCAATTGGCTCAGTCAAAGGCTATTTAAGCCGTGCCAGAATGAAAATGCAAATCTATCTTAAAGATGTTTATGCTAACTAAGATATATCTTGTCCATAATAATGTTTGTGTAATTAAAAACCCTGAAAGTTGTAACCTTTCAGGGTTTTGTTCGTATAATCTTAAACAAACATAGAAATCATGAAAAAGGTTATTTTAACCATTGGCGGCACAAAGTATGAAGTTCACTTCACGATATTAAAGTATGGCTCAAAAGGTTGTTACATTACCATTGAATCTGTATTTTCAACAATACAAAACTGCATGTCTATTTTAGGCTACACTGAAACCGATATCGAAAACAAAGTTATTTCTGCCTTATCACAGGCTACAGATATTTAGTTGTAACCTTTTTGAATCTGTATCGTATAATCTTAAACAAACATACCTATATTATGACAGCTTTTGAGAATGAGAATAAAGTTTATTACATTAGAAACCTTGGCAGATACGAGGAAGACGAGGACAGCGACATTCGTTTGACAAAGGAACTCAAAAGGCAATCAAAGCCAAAGCGACAGGTTGTTGAACATAACGTCAGCCAGAAGTTTAATCAAAAATTGAAAAACTCACGACGATAAGTTTTTAGGTCAGGTTCAAGACGGCTGAACTTGGGTAACTGTCTCACAAGGTAGCCTACAAGCTTATTTAAAACATATACAATGAAACCAAAGAAGACTATAGGCGTTCTAATCGACTACGTTAAAGCGAACCGAAAAGGCTCAAGGGACGCAGAACTGGAGCACTCAACTGGATGGACAGCAACGCATAAGGTTCACAAGTCAGACAAAACATATTCCAGAAAAAAGGCAAAGAATCTGTAACCTTTTTTCTGGAATCTCGTATAATATAGTGTAGCCTTATGGATTAAGCCTAAATAATTATTTTGATATTAGTTGTAACCTTTTTTGATATTCATCGTATAATCTTAAACAAACACAACGATCATGGCAATAGTAAAAAAGAATTTTAAAGTAATCGGCAAAATCGACAGAGGTAATGGCATCGAAGATTATCCAATTTTTCTCATGGTCTCTTATGATCAAAAGAAAGGCGAAAACTCAACGTCAATTGATGAAGATGTTCTTTTTGATGTTGAAAATTTGGCAAAAGAACATTTTTTACTAAAAATGAACGTTCCGTATTACGGTGCAAAATCTATTACCGTTGTGTAACCTTTTTTGATATTCATCGTATAATCTTAAACAAACATTAAGACAATGAAACTTTATACAACGACTGCAAAAGGTAATTCATTTTTGGCAAAGACTAATTCAAAAGTCATCGAAGCTATTGACAATGTGATTAATACGGGTATTCGTATTCGCTTTTGGTATGGCGATGATGAAACGGGCTGTTCGTGGGTTGAAGAAAATGATACAATTGGAACCATCGGTAGGTCAACAGGTGACTATAAAATACCATTATTAATTAAGAATAAACGATCTTTAGGCGGCGGCGCAATACTTACTCATTGTATTGTGAAATTGGTCGATATATCCAATAATAAAGTTTTATATGTTCACCCAAAATTCAGCCTACCAGAAATAGACTGTTATTTCATGAAAGTTATTGTTGATCATAAAGTATATGCAAACTGTGATTCATGGAATCAGGCGATAAGATTAACAAAGTTTTTAACAGGTCAAAGAAATTGTAAATAGGTTGTTTATTCTTTTAGACATTTGTAACCTTTTTTAATAGTTTGCGTATAATCTTAAACAAACACTTCGACATCATGTTAGAATTCACGAACGCAAGGTCATTCAATTTTAGCTTAAAGAAAGCAGTACAAAAGGAAACAGGCTTAAAAGTATCCGTTGAGATCATAAACAGTTACAACTTTCCAAAGTGCTGGGTTCGCATACATGCGCCAAGACCAATAATGTTTTCAAACGAATTCAGGCAAAAAGTATTTACCGCTTGTGGCTACGACAGCAAAGGACTTTTGGATAGTGACGATATTTGCTATGGTAACATAATGCCTAGCAATATCAGTGCCCATGTTCCCGAATGGCTGAAAGTATTCAAAGACTAGTAAATAGTCGAATGACTACAAAGATAGTTAATAATTAAGTTGGCTATCTTTGTAACCTTTTTGAATATTCATCGTATAATCTTAAACAAACATTAAAACATTGATTATGAAAAAGATTAAATCGTTTATCAACTCAGAAAATGTTCAGGCTTATGGTACGTCTTTAGTTGACAAAATTGAAGTGACTTTTGCAGAATTAACCAAAGTCTTTGGCAAACGCACATTTGGCGCATCAGGTGACAATAAATGTGCCGCACAATGGCACTTGTTATTCGAAGACGGCACTGTTGCAACCATTTACGATTATAAAGAATGTATTGCATACTGTGGAAGAAAACGAGGTAAAAAGGTCGGCGATATTACAGATTGGCATATCGGAGGCAACAGCGAAAGAGCCGCAATTTTGGTGAAAAAAGAATTAGGATTGTTGTAACCTATTTGCACAATGTTCGTATAATCTTAAACAAACACTAAAACATTTATCATGGCTGCAACAAAATTACAAGAAAGACATTTTGAAAACGAATTAGTTCATAATCCAAGTTTATATGTCGATCAGACATGCAACATGGTTAATCTAACCACTCTGGCAGAAAGTTTTATCGACGAACACCAACCAGCGAACAAAGAACAGGTTTATGAATCAGCTATAGATTGGTTCAAAGGTTGGAGAGGTAATGTAAGATATCATAATAATTAAAAATATAATTGTTCCTTCCCCCAAGTTTGTTTGTGTTTGCCCTGAGAAGTTGTAACCTTCTTGGGGCATTTGCATTTATACAATGTTCGATATAGTTGTAACCTTTTCTGGCAATGTACGTATAACCTATAACAAACAATATACATTATGAGCACGATCTACGAAATCATCGAAAGAAAAAAACAGGGTGTCGATTGTACAGAAGCTGAGAGCGCAACGATCAAAACGTGGCTCAAAGAACTGAAACTCCCATTTGAACAGCCTACAATGGGCGACGTTATGGAATTGTTTTCAGAAGAGTACGGCGAATTTCTGGATGAGGTTCAGGTAAAAAACCCTTATTGATTGTAACCTTTTGGGGCAATGTACGTATAACCTTAAACAAACAATATCTATCATGGCAGACTATATTAACAGAGCACATTTTGACTCAATGAACCCAAGGCAGACTCATAGAACCAGAGAGCAATTTAGAAAAATGAATTCTAATGAAGCACCCAAAGGATATTATCCAATGCTTAAAGAGTCATTGAGTTCAAGCGATAATGTTTGTAATCATTGTGACTGGCGCAGTGATTGTACAAAGGCTATTTGTTCATGCATGGCGTATGATCGTAAAGATGGCGTCGGCGTAATATTTAAAGAAATATAATTGTAACCTTTTCTGGCAATGTACGTATATTCTAAAAACAATTATCATGACCGAAGCAATTGCTATTAATAATTTGAACAATGTTCAAGCTAAGCGACACAAGATGGTTTACGCTATACTGGCGAACCGCTACAGGCTTAAAATATTGTCAGAGGCACAATATTATAACTTTGAACAAAGGTTGCTTAATTCGTCTTATTCGCACCTTTATAAAGTATATGGCAAAGAGTGTAACCTTTTATAATCTTACTCGTATAATCTTAAACAAATAATTTAAAGCTATGTCATTTATTGTATTAGAAAAATTCGGTGGAAATGTTAATGTCTGCACCAATGAGGATGGCGAAACCCTTGAGTTTGAAACGGCTGAACTTGCACAAGTTGAGGCTGATGACTGTCAGGACGGACAAGTAGTTGAGGTATAAATCTTTAAATGCATTAATTATGAAGAAATTAACACGTGAACAGGTTATTGAAGAAATTATTCAAAACCTTTATGAACTTGAAGATGAAACACTTTTAGGCGATACCCTGAGAGACGGCTTCAAAGGCTATAATAATTATACTGATAAAGAGTTGATTAGTCAGTATAAGATTGTATTTGAGACAGAAATTGAAATTCCTCGACAGTCATTAACAAGGGCTGAAATCTGCGAAAAATTGAATGCTGATTTTGATTCTAAGCATAATCATGAATCATTTCCAAGCACTTACGAACACTATACAGACCGTGAATTAGCAAACGAATTTTACAGAACATTTCACTATCGTATAAGTTTTACGAAATAATAAAAAGAATCATGATAAGTTGTAACCTTATCATGATTCTTTCGTATAATCTTAAACAAACACATTCACTATGAAAATACTCGAAGGTAAAATTCCAACAGTTGCAGGGTTCTATTTTGCAAAGTCTGAAACATCTAATAAATGGCAACTGCTTATCAAGGTGTCTGGAGTAGCACCGTTCATGAATATGGATAACATTCATTGCCTGAATCAGGAATCCGACGACACGATTCTCCAAAACCTTTTAACTGTTGAGTGGAGTGAGGCAGTTGAAATGACAGCAACTACCCTTGATGTCCATTGTGGCTTTACCATTTCAATGGAAACAAAAGATTCGATTATTAATAAACTGATTGATGGTCAGAAACTTGCGGCAGTAATATTACTGAAAAAAAGTACAGACAATGAAATGGGATTGAAAGAAGCTAAAAATTATGTTGATGCCCTTGAGGTCACTCTGAAAGACTCAGGAGTACTTCAACGAAAATAATAGAAAGAACCCGAATAAGTTGTAACCTTATTCGGGTTCTTTCGTATAACCTTAAACAAACACAATCGTATTATGAAATCAATTGAGTATCTTTTACAATTACACCCAGATAAGACAGGCAGAGAAATTCTGGCAATCCAAGCCGAAGAAAAACTTGAAGACGAAAGGAAATTCGAAAAAGCTAATGCAAAGAAATTGAAATTCGTTATTGATCATAATACCAATGGCGGTTACTATTGCGGAAGGTTTGGCGTCGATCAACGCTATTTCTATCGTGTTTTCAATATGAGAATGGAAGGCTCTGATATTTATATGGACGTTGAAACAATAGTAGTCTTTATGAATGATGCCGACTCTGAAAGCACACGGAACAAAGGCGAAGTGAATGTAGAAAGGCGTATCAAAGAATTTCAAAAAGAGGATAAGTATTGCTTAAATAGCGAAATGCAAAACAGAGTAACAAAAAAGGAATGGGACGAAGTTAACGACTATGTAAATAATCTGGCAAAGTTCTGGGAACACATCAAAAAAGTGTAACCTTATTCGGGTTCTTTCGTATAACCTTAAACAAACATTCAAAATATGAAAACAGTTTCAAAGGAATTAGCGATCAGTATGATTTTACAGGCAATCGTTGTGAACATTCAAAGGAATGACGGTACGGGCAAAGGCATTGACGATATGTGCAAACGTTTGGAAAGTGGCTTTGTTGGTTACAACGAATTTTCAGACGCTGAACTGGAAAGCGAATACAATTATTTATCTGGCGACACTGAGCCAATTAAGATCGAAAAGCCTACGTTTCAATTAGAACGTGACATTGAACAGATCACACGTTATTATTTCACGGTTCATGCCGACAACGTGGAAGAGGCTAACAAGCTGTTAGATGCTTGCATTGATAAAGGCGAAATCCCTTGTATTTTCCAACAAAATCAAGAAGGTAATATCACTTGCTATGACCGTCTGGCAGACTGCTAAAAGAAATTGAAAAATAAGGTTGCAGAGTTGTAACCTTATTTTTTGTTTTGCGTATAATATAGTGTAGCCTTATGACTATTAATTAATTG